>JAEEGH010003273.1_pt1 | contig 42806 bp, 41 predicted proteins | sample 9134181 | NCBI WGS metagenome assembly JAEEGH01 (sample SAMN16246544, study PRJNA631951) | gut metagenome | biome: gut microbiome; feature: rumen; material: DP-attached | host: Bos | place: Iran: Karaj | collected 2018-10 | reverse complement strand
GCCTGTCGGTTTGTGTCAGGTCTTTGTTGCGCATATCCTTTTCCTTAACGGTGCTCCACCACTGCTTGCGGTTTTCATCTATTCCTATCAGGCATACCGCCAAATCATCACGAAACTCCTGGGCAGCATAGCGAATATTTGGCATCTGGGCCATACACGGTTGGCACCACGATGCCCAGAAATCTACCAACACATATTTCCCGCGAAACTCATTCACATTACCAAGTGGCCCATTATACAGTTTCAGATTCATATAATCACCTACCTTCAGCGGTTTCATCGTAATCTTCTCGTCCTTCTGGAATCGCTCACTATATGCCCGAAGTTCCAAGGAACCCCAAATCTCAAAACTCTGTGCCGACATATATGTTCCCAACGTACTATCATTGACGAAGGCCTTCATAGGCGGATAATCAGGGAATCGCACCAAGAGCGAGTTCATCATATCGTCCACCTCCCTCTCTGTGTAAGGATAAAGCGTGGGATTTCGGCGGAAGGAGTAGAACACATCGCCAGCAGCATCGATAACACTATACGGGCTCTTGCCAGTGCAGGCATATTCCAGGATATAGCGCTCAAATTTGTCTTTCTCCTTTTTTCCAATGGCGCGAATGGAATCACGTTGGGCGTCACTTAGGTTATAGAGCTGAGACATGTTGTTCTGATTGAGATATGCCTGACGAAGACTGTCGTACCTATGTTGATAGCGCACCATCTCCAATGTCGATGGCGAGCCTTCCACCTTATCTATATAGCGGAGTCTGAAGCCGTCGTCCTCGTCGCCTATATGGATGGTAATACTATCGCCACCCTTCACCACGATGGGCACACACTGAGGACCACGACGCTGGAACAAGAGGTTTACATTATACTCGTATGGCACATAGCCATGCATCGTCCCTACCCGATGCAGCGAGTCGAAACTGATAGAATCGTGCAGTTGCATCTCACGTTCTATCATCGAATACATATAAAGTTTCTGCGGTTCGCTGGCAATGGCGGAGTCTATTCTTACCGTTACAGCAAATCGATTCTCAGGTATCCCTACCCACTTCTGGGCAAGACTGTTTACAGTCCATACTGCCATCATCATCAGAAACAATAATCTCTTCATCTCACTTGCAAAGGTACTCCAATTCCTTGAGAAACCAAAATGTTTTACCATATTTTCATAAATGTTTTATAACGTGCGAATAACTTCGTCCCAATCTTTAGCACTGCCTTTCTTGCCAAAGGTCTTTTCGTAGAGACGGCTGCGGACGGTGGAGATGGCAGCCTTGCTACGAAGAGTAAGAGCGGCAATACGTACAGGCTCAAAGCCTGATTTTAGCAGCAAACAAACATGGAACTCATGAGGTGTTGGATGGCAAAGACGCATCAGACGGGTTGAGAAACCTTCATACACTTGATTGACAGCTTTGGAAAGTTCCTGCCAATCCTCGTCAATCGGATGTTCAATGTCCGAGAGTGTTGCGAGGCGCTGCCAGACAGGGGTTGCCTCAATCGCCATCGCTGCCTGTTTCAGCTCATCAGCGTCAACTTTGGCATAGTCACGCTTCAGTTGTTCAAGGTGCTCGATACGCATCTCCATCAATTCCTGTCGACGGCGATGGCGCTGGATGTAGGTGGTGAAAAGCACAGTCAGCACCACCAGCAAAGCCACGCCTATAATAATTATAGTATGCTTCCTGTTGTTTTCATCCCTCAGTTTCTCGTTCTCCTTCTCCTGTTTCTGGTTATGATAGAAGGCATCTGCTTGAGCGATGGCCTCGCTGTTGGCAATACGGTTCAAGGCGTTGTTCAGTTCGATATAGTTGCTAAGATGTCCGTCGGCTTCTTCCTGTTGCCCTCGAAGGATGCAGATATGCGCGAGAACCTCGTGGGCATCACGTTTACTCACAGAATTGCCGTCTTTCATCACCTTTTCACCATAGTAATAGGCAGAGTCTGGCTGACCAATATTATAGTAAATCTGACAAAGCAAGGCGTACACCTTATGTCGTTCCGCTGTTGGTATACTGTCTTGTAGTGGTAAAGCCAAAGGCTTGGCTGTGTGATAGTGACCTAATTCTGCATAACCCTTGGCCAAATCGAACTGAATCTCCGTCTGTAGGCTGTCTTGTCCTGACTCTTTTGCGAGTTTAGAGGCTCTTTGGAGATTATCAAACTTATTTCCTGGAATGTTATGGTAGGAGGTACTGATATCGAGCAAAGCCTGTATCATGCCTACGGTGTCTTCCTCCTGCTGGCAGTATTCAAAAACCCTGCTGGCATACATACGTGCTGCCTCAGGCATGTTATGATGCAGTTGCAGTTTGGCTGTCTTACTGTAAAGCCTGTTCCTCAACTCTAGGTTCTTGCCGTCGGACAACATATCCTCTGCCTTATGGAAGTAACCGAGTGCCTTAGGGCTGTCACTACAGTTGGCGTAGATCTGTCCTGCGATGATATAACTGCGCAATAACTTCTGTCTGTCGCCAAGATTCTCATAATAGTCCACCAACTGTCGGGCTGTCTCCAGATTGCGATATGGTCTGATTTCATCGCTCATCTCCGCTAAGAGCAGGAGATAATACATTCTGAGATCTTCCGACTGACGGGCTATCTCGTCCTTGATGGCTACGACTTCCTTTTTGGCGAGTTCCCTATTCTGACGATGGTCTATCTTCTCGAGTTCGTGACTGTAATAGTCATGCCCCGTCTGATGGCAACTTATCATCAAGAACGCGTTTAGCAGTGCCGCAAAGATAATTTTCATTTCCTTCATAGCCTGCAAAGTTACTAAATATCTCTGACACTCCCACCATTCTCATCCCAAAAACAGCCTATGTAAACGATTTGCAAACTATTTCTCGTACAATATGGCTGTATGATGAAGCGTCTTTAGCTTTTTCCCGTTTTTATAGACTTCCCCAACACCTGTCGTCCTCATGCCAGAAGCGCTTATCGAGCCTCCCGTCATTTTCATGAGGAAGGCGGCAGGGTCGTATTTCTCCAGCATCATCAGTTCGTGAGCCCTCTCTCTGCTATAGACATCAAGCAGGTCTGAACCTTTTCGTAACATCGGCGATGCATTCTGCTTAACCAACACGATACCGTAGCCGGTACCTTTCTCAATCTCCTTGCAGTGGAAGGCCAGTTTCCCTTCAGCCATAGACTTACATCGTTATGACTGGGCATTGAGGGGGAAATGTCCCACAATGCCAGGACAGCGGTGGAGCAGCAGTTCGTAGCGCTCACGGGCTGTGGCGCTACGTGGGTCGAAGGCGTCGAGCTACGTGGGTCGTCGGCCTCGATGTACGTGGGTCGAGGGCTTCGAGCTACGTAGGTCAAAGAGGACAACATAAGAAAACCCTCGGCTGAGTCCGGAAATCGAATGCCGAGGGTGTAGGTCTGAAAGTAGTTTCAGGATTTTATCCGTTAATCCTGGAAATAGACGCGCTTGACGCGGTTGGAGACACCGGTGAGTATCTCGTAGGGGATGGTGTCGGTGATATCGCTGAGCACAGTGACGGGCAGATGCTCACCGAAGATCTCCACCTGATCGCCCTCGCGACAATCGATGCCCGTGACGTCGATCATCGCCACATCCATGCAGATATTGCCCACATACTCCGCCTTCTGTCCATTCACCAGACAGTAACAATGACGATTGCCCAGATGGCGGTTCAAGCCATCGGCATAACCGATAGGTATGGCTGCAATCACGGAGTCGTGGTCAATCTTGCCCTTACGGCTATAGCCAACGGTATCACCAGCAGGCACATGACGCATCTGGAGAATGGTGGTCTTCAAGGTAGAGACGGTATGAAGGATACGATTATCACGCGGATCAACGCCGTAGAGGCCGAGTCCCAGACGACACATGTCCATCTGACGCTCAGGGAAATGCTCGATACCCGCAGAATTGTCCATATGACGCAGAATCTTATGACTGAAAGCAGCCTGGAGTTCCTTGCTGCCGGCTTCAAACTTTGCGAACTGCTCGGCCGAGAAGATATCGAAGTCATCGCTATCAGAACCCACAAAATGTGAGAACACCGAACGTGGGATGATGGCATTCTGGTGCTTCAGACGGTCGATAAGCTCATCGATGTCATTGATAGGGTCAAAGCCAAGACGATGCATGCCCGTATCGAGCTTGATATGCACAGGCCAGCCTGTGATACCCTCCTTACGGGCAGCCTTTATCAGCGCATCCAATAGGCGGAAACTATAAACCTCAGGCTCCAAGTCATAGTCGAACATAGTTTTGAAGGCGGTCATCTCCGGATTCATAATCATGATATTCGCTGTGATACCAGCCTTACGGAGTGTGACGCCCTCATCAGCCACAGCCACAGCGAGATAGTCGACACGGTGATCCTGCAGGGTCTTTGCAATCTCCACTGCCCCAGCGCCATAGCCATCGGCCTTTATCATACAGACCATCTTGGTCTCGGGTTTCAGGAAAGAGCGGTAATAGTTCAGGTTCTCTACGACGGCATTGAGGTTTACTTCAAGAATGGTCTCATGTACCTTCTGCTCCAACTGTTCCGTGATCTGATCGAAGCCAAAAGAACGCGCACCTTTCAACAGAATCAGTTCATTGCGCAGGCTCTGGAAAACATCGCTGGAAAGGAAATGCTGCACATCGGCAAAGAAGTACTTCTCGTTGATGCGAATCTTATCAGCCTGTGCCGTAAGTTCCGGACCAATACCGATGAACTTCTCCACACCGCGCTTCACGCAGAGGTCACTGACTTGGGCATAAAGTGCCTCGGGCAAAGTACCGGTCTGGTACATATCACTCAGGATAAGTGTAGGTTTGAGGGGAACGTTCCTGCGCTGCATAAAGTCGAGAGCGATATCGAGGGAGTTTATATCGGAGTTATAGGAGTCGTTGATGAGGATGCAGCCACGCTGACCTTCCTTTACCTCCAGGCGCATGGCCACTGGCTCCAGCTGAGGCATGCGCTCGGTCAACTGCTCTGTGGTGAGACCCAGATGCAAAGCAACAGCCGCACAGGTGATGGAGTTCTCGATAGAAGCCTCATCAATAAAGGGAATCTCGAAACGGCCTTCCTCATCCTTGTAACGATAAGTTATCAACGTAGAATCTGAATCCTTACTGCATTCAATGTTCTTCACAAACAGAGCAGCCTGCTCATCACACTGCGACCAGACTATCTTCTCGCCCTGATAATTCATACGACGGATGCAGCGGCTCACCACATCATTGTCGGAACAATAGATCATCGCCTGAGTGTCGTGCATCAATTCCAGCTTCTCCATACACTTCTCCTCCATCGAACGGAAGTTTTCCTGATGGGCACTGCCCAGACAGGTGAGTACACCGATGGTAGGCTGGATGATATCCCTCAGAGCGAGCATCTCACCCGGCTGACTGATACCTGCCTCGAAGATACCCACCTCCGTCTGTTCGTTCAACAGCCACACAGAGAGAGGCACACCAATCTGGGAGTTATAGCTGCGGGGTGAACGCACAATCTTCTGCGACGGCAGGAGCAGCTGATAAAGCCACTCCTTGACCATCGTCTTACCATTCGAACCGGTGATGCCCACCACAGGCACGTCAAACTCATCGCGATGACGCTCTGCCAGTCGTTGGAGAGCAGCCAACGTATGGGGAACGCGTAGGAAATTAGCCTCAGGGAAACGGGTATCATAATGCTCAGGCACCTGTTCCACCACGAAATGACGTACACCACGACGGTAGAGATCATCAATATAACGATGCCCATCGTTGCGCTGGGTCTTCAATGCAAAGAAAAGCGTTTCCTCAGGGAAACAAAGACTGCGACTGTCTGTCAGCAGCCAGCGGATATCGCCTTGGAGTGTTCCGTAGCGACGGGCTCCGATGAGCGTCGCCACCTTCTCAATCGAGTATTTCATTTCTAACGTATTTTTGTTTTAAAGTGCAAAGTTAGGATATTTTTCCGATAACTCAGCTACTTTTAACATTGTTTTATCCATCAAGGCCTTGTAGTCCTTGGAATCGGGGTCAAAGGGCTTGTGATTCAACACGGCCTTCAAAGGAGCCCACTCTTTGAGGAAGGCCTTGGCCTCATCGCTCAGATAGACCTCTGAGAACCGCTGCCAGATATACTCCACCGCCTGATCAGAGGGGTGCAGCATGTCTTCCTTATAGAAACGGTAATCACGCAGTTCGTCGTTGATGATCTCATAGGCGGGAAAATAGGCCACGGATTTACACGGATGCTTATGGATTTTATCGACTGCCAGAAGGAGGGTGGCCTTGGAGAGCTGCGAACCATGATAACCGTATTTGCGATACCGAATGGGGCTAACGGTAAGTACGATGCGCATCTCAGGATTCATCTGATGGAGAAGATCGATAGCCTTCATCAGATAATCTGCGCACTCATCGACAGACAATTCTTCCTCGATGAACAGCGACTGTGGACGTTTCTGACAATTATCGACAATCTCGCCCGTCTCCTTCAGTCGATACACATGATTCGTGCCAAGAGTCAGGAACGTGAAACAGGGGGACGGTTCTTTTGTTACACCGGCCGATGTAACAAAAGAACCGTCCCCCTGTTTCACCAGGCGCTCAATTGTATGGAGGATGGAAGCGGGATTATACATCACGCCAAAAGGATTGACTACCGCCCGGAATTTCTCTTCCTGAAAGCGACGCCCGATACTATCGGCAAAGCACGAGCCCACGAAAAGCATTGATTCGCAAGGTCCAATCCTGAATCCCGGATTGAGAATATCCACAACCGTCCTAAACTCCATTATTCACTATTAACTATTCACTATTCACTCAAATCAGCTCCTGCTGATTTGCAATCCTGTGGTCGAAAGCGTCATCTCTACAAATCGGGCGTTCTTATTCTGACGATGCTCGCCCAGGATCTGTTTGATACGAGCTGCCGCCTCAGGGTCTTTGGCAATCATATAGAGATAGCCGCCACCACCTGCACCAGGCAACTTATACCCCAGACAGAGATCATCGACCAGACTGGTCAGTGCAGCCACTGGTGGTGGGTTTGTTCCACGATCCAAAGCCTGATTCTGAGACCAAGTCTTCCTGACAAGCTGGCCCATCTGCTGGAAGTCATTACACTGAATAGCCTCGTACATCTCCATGGTATGCGTCTTCATTTCACGAAGCATACTCAGTTCACCACCATGGTTGAGGAACATTCTACGCACAATCTCGGCCAAGATACTTTTCGCCGTTCGTGTGATACCTGTATAATATAATAGGTGACAGGCACGACATTCCGGTTGTGTCCACAAGTCATTCGGTAGCCAACGTACCTGAGGACTCTGGTCAAAGCCCCTACCCGTCTGCAACAATTTCACGCCACCAAGGACACCGCCAAACTGATCCTGCCAGCCACCACCAGTGGTAAGCATCTGTTCGAGCATCATCGTACGACGACCGATCTCGTTCTTATCCCAGCCAAGACCACAGAAGTCGTTCAGGGCTCCCAGCACAGTTGACGCCAGGATACTTGATGTACCCAGTCCACTACCGGCAGGAATAGCCGAAAGCAACGTCACTTCTATACCAGCGCCGAAAGACTCAAGTTGAGAGTGGAGAGTTAAGAGTGGAGAGTTGGCTACCGCACTGTTCCCGAAGCCTGCCAACACCAAGGCGGCTTTAGGAATAGAGAATGGCGAGCCGACGTGCATAAAGTCCATCAGTTGTTCGTTGGTCTCCACCACTTCCATGGCCCCTAAGTCGATGCTACGCAGTACGATATGTGGCTCACGACAGGGTTTAATATAGGCCTGTAATGGTGGTTGTCCGTTAAGTTCTATTGCAAAGTTGATGACAGAGCCACCTTCCATCAAACAATAAGGTGGAGTATCCGTCCATCCGCCGGCGATATCGATTCTCACTGGCGAACGTCCCCAGACAATCTGGTCGTCAGCTACAGAACACACGGGGACAGGAACCTTGTCCTTTGTGTTCGAGCATAACCCCTCGCGGAGTAGCTTAAAGGCCTTATCACTCTCCCCACGGAACATAGCATCATGGATGCGAGTCATCAGAGGTGCATCATCAGGCAAGGCCGATGGCATAGGTATCTGCTGACTTTGGAACTGTTCTGCTGCATCAGCCAGGTCGAGTTGATAAAACACACTATGACGCCAGTTCTTGGCCAGCGCACTCCAGTTCTGTTTACGGAACGCCTTACGTTGGTCAAAAAGTCGACGGAGGTTAGCACGCTCAGCAAGTTCGTTACTGTTCAACGGCTCATCGATACGATAGCGGCGCACTTCATAGTCCTTTTCGCCAACAGGTACTACATCGATACACTCCCCTGGTTCGAGACTGATCTCCCAATCGTTCTCTGGCACACCAGTGATGACATGGTCGTGTGTCAGGTGCCAACGAGATCCTACATAACTGTTTTCAACCCACACATTCGTATTCTCCTCAGTAAACGGAATCTTCATAACAGAATTCTGGACGAAGATCGACGGATGGGGTTTACGGTCAATATGCATAATCTCACGCTGATCGTTCACAAGATTCTGCAGTCGCAGTGTTGAGGAGATCATCTCACGTGAGGTACCGAAATGATAGAACTCTCCTCCAGCCAATGGCAATATGGCCACCTTCAGTGAAGATATCTCATCATCAGGCTTCGAGGGATCGGTACCTAAGGCACAGCCAAACTCAGAATAAAGATCATATTCTTTGAAGCTATCCGGAGTCATCTGAGGACTCGGAGTATTCGGATCAATCAGACTCCGCTTCACAAGCAATTCTACCGCCTTGTCGCTCAAAAGCCACACGCCGATATCAGTCAGATAGAAATGATCTTTCTGCAACTCGGAAAGTGTCTGTACCGATGGCTTCTGAAGCATCTGCTTGAGCACATTCGGTGTACGACGGTCGCTGACAAAGACCCCGTGGTTCTTGGCCACAGAAGCATCAAGCCAGAGGCCATAGCACACAACATCAGCATCGGGAACAGGCTGTAGAGGTTGGGTGGCTCGGATGAGCACATCACCACTGACCACCATCGTATGCAGTTTTTCCGGAGCAACAGCCATCATCTTCTCGTATAATGGCAACTGTACACTCATCAGGTCCTGTGAGAGTCGCTGTCCCCGTTCCCATCGGAACACGGGTAACGGCATCAGTACCTTTCCTGAGACAGCATAGCTGGGCAGACGTTTACTCTGACCACCTGCATGGATCAAGATACGTTTTTCTTGGCTAAGCCAAGAATCAAACCTCTCAATTTTCAGTTCTAAGTTCTCAGTTCTCCAGGCTTCCTGCAACAGCCAGGCCGTACCACCACCACTACCGAGACGATGACCTACTGGGTCGCAGGTACAAAAATATTCCTGCGGGTCCAGACCCGTTACCTCATGGAAACTGCCCACCAGATTCGGGGGCAAAGACAGAAGCTTTTTCATCGAACATTGAGCATTGATCATTATGATTTCCTTCTGCGACGATATTCCATATAGAGGGCTCCGAGGATGACGAGGATCAGAATACCATAGGCTGTATAGGCGATGGATTCTGTCGTATCCACTGATTTGGGGAAGAAGCTCAACACCACCTCGTGCTTACCCGGTTTGACGTTTATAGCACGGAGGATATAGTTGACACGTCCCAATTCTACAGGTTCACCGTCAACAGTTGCCGTCCACCCCGGATAATAAATCTCAGAGAAGACAATCACTCCACCCTTACCAGAGTTGACGTCGTATTTCAACTGGTTGGGTTCATAAGCTGTGATGGACACGATACTGGCAGTATCTTGTTCCACAGCCTCACCCAGCTGCTCTTTGAACTTTGCATCAGCCACGGCATCATGTCGCAGGTCAATACGTCCAACAGTCAGGATTTCCTCATTGGCATTCTTCACATATTGGAGCTTATCAACAAACCACGCATTACCATAAGTATAAGGATTCTGCAGGGGCACCGTCTGACCACCTTGTAAGGGGAAGATGAAGTATTTGGTGTTCAACATATTGAGCACAGGGAAGATGCTGTCGCCCTTCACCTGCGTCATGTCGCCACCAGCCTCAGCTACAGCCTGCATGGTCTGCTGCATCTCTGGTGAGATATATTGCTCAATCATCTCCTGATAACGACGCAGTTTCGCGGCATGATAACCACCAATAGACTTATGATAGTAACTCGTTTCATTCTCGTTGAAAGTATTCGATGCCAGATTCAGCACACGATAGTCAAGACTCTTATCCTTCAGGATCTGCTCATCGGTCTGCGTCATCTGCTGCGGAGCCTCACGCTCACTCTTCGGCACAAACATCTCATCGTTGAGGTAACGCTTATTCACCGTCCAGAGATCTACAAGACAGATCACGAGGATGATTGCAATGGCATACTCCTTTTTCAGTTTACCAAAAGCAAATGCCAGCAGGATACCCGTTCCCGCCAGAATAATATAGAACGAACGCAAGGCGTCGCTGGTAAACATCGCCTGACGCATCTCCGTCAGGTTGGCCATCAGCGGTCCCACATGCTCAGCAGGCAGACTCTGCAACGCCTGCACCTCACTCGTAGAGATAAAGCTGTCGAAGAAGGTTGAAGGCATTACTGAGAACAACAGAGCGATACCACCTGTCAAAAGGAAAGAGATGCCGACATACTTCATTCTCGGTTTGATCTGTTCAGGCTCTTCCAAGAATTTCTTCAGGGCCAGCATCGCCAGTAATGGAATCGTAAACTCCGCTATGACAAGTATCGAGGCTACAGTACGGAACTTCGCATACATAGGCACATAGTCGAGGAAGAAGTCGGTGAAGCCCATAAAGTTCTTACCCCACGACAGCAGGATGGAAAGGATTGTCGCTGCGAGCAACGCCCATTTTACCGGGCCTTTCACGATAAACAGGCCGAGGATAAACAACATCATCACGAAGGCACCCACATAGACTGGTCCTGACGTACCTGGCTGTTCTCCCCAATACTGTCCAATCTGTTGATAAATGCTGATATAGTCATTGTTGGCTTTAGCCATCGCCGTCTCATTCATGCTCAGAGGTATCGAGGCTCCGCCTTTGGTGTTTGGAACAAGTAATGTCCACGTCTCACCGATGCCGTAACTCCACTGGGTGATATAGTCACGCTCAAGACCACTGTTAGTTTGGTTTGCAGAGTTCTGTTTCACCAATTCACTCTTTCCTCGCATCGACTCCTGACCGTACTGCCAGGTATGGTAGAGATTCGAGAGGTTCAGACAGACACCAATCAGTGCCGCTGCAATACAAACACCCGTAGCCTTGGCAAAACGAACAAGTTGTTTCTGTTGAATAGCCTCCACCAGCCATGCGATAACCAAGAAGAGAATGATAAACAGATAATAATAGGTCATCTGTACGTGGTTGGCATTGATTTCGAAAGCGGTAAAAATGGCCGTCACGATGAATCCCCACAGGTATTTACCCCGATAAGCCAACACAATACCAGCTATCATCGGTGGAAGATAGGCCAGTGCCCACACCTTCCAGATATGTCCTGCAGCAATAATAATCAGGAAATAGGTACTGAACGCCCAAATGATTGAGCCCAAGGCAGCCAGATGCTGGCGGAAGTCAAACGCCCTCAACAGAATATAAAACCCTAACAGGTAAGCGAACACATACCACACGTTCTCCGGCAACCAGAGGTGATAGGCGTTGATAGCCTGTCCCAGTTTATCCGTTGACTTATACGACGGTGCCATCTGATAGGTCGGCATACCGCCAAAGAGAGCATTTGTCCAACGTGAACGCTCTCCCGTTTTCTGCATGTATTCCGTTCCTTCCTGTCCTGCACCACGTCCGGCAGAAGCATCATGACGATAGAGAATACGTCCCTCAATGTCGGCGGGGAAGAAATAAGCGAATGCCAATACGGCAAACAACAGGACCGCCAACAAATCAGGCAGCCATTTCTTGAATAATGTCATAACTTGCAAGTTTTTTATTTCTGCGTGCAAAATTACAAATTTATTATGAATTATGCATTATTAATTATGAATTATTTCGTATCTTTGCAGTCGAAATATGGAAGATAATATCATTACCAGCGTTCAGAACGCCAGAATCAAGCATGTTGTAGCCCTGCAACAGAAGTCCTCGCTCCGACGTGAAGAGGGGCTTTTTGTGGTAGAAGGTCAACGTGAGATAGGTCATTGCATCGCCTGTGGATACGAGATAGCCGAACTATTCGTCTGCCCTAGCCGCTTGGATAATCTGGACAATCCAGGTATACCAGAAAGTCTGGAAAAACTGGTGGTATCCCCTCAGGTCTACGAAAAGATGGCCTATCGCGGGAGTACTGAGGGGGTGATAGCCGTTGCGAGATGCAAGACGCATGGACTGGAGAGTCTCCTTTTAAAGAAAAATCCGCTGGTGGTTGTATTGGAGCGCGTTGAGAAACCTGGAAACCTTGGAGCAATCCTGCGCACGGCTGAGGCTGCAGGTGTCGATGCCGTCATCGTCTGCGACCCGCTGACAGATCTCTATAATCCCAATCTGATCCGCGCCAGCATTGGTGGCGTGTTCAGTGTACCCACTGCCGTCTGCACGTCAGAAGAATGCATCGCTTTTCTCAAGTCTAACGGCATCAAAATCCTCACAGCCCAATTACAGGATTCCTATGAATACTACGATTACGACATGACGCAAGCCACCGCCCTCATCATGGGTACCGAGTCAACAGGACTCACCAACCAATGGCGCGAGGCTGCCGATGCCCATATCCGCATCCCCATGCTGGGACGCCTCGACTCTCTCAACGTCAGCGTCAGCGCCGCCATCCTGATGTACGAAGCCGTCCGCCAAAGGAAGGTAAAATAGTAAAAAAAAGTAAAAATATGAAGATTGGAATGATTGTAGCCATGGAGAAGGAACTGAAGCAGCTCCGTCCATTATTCTCCGAAGACCAGGTGATTCTGCAGAAAAGTGGCATCGCCACCGTCAACGCTGCCATACAAACAGTAGAAATGATCCGTCAATATAAACCCGACTGTATTATCTCCAGCGGCTGTGCCGGCGGCAATGGTGATGACATCAACCTGCAGGATGTGGTAGTGAGTACGGAACTAACTTACCACGACGTATATTGCGGCAAGGCCATCGACGACACCACTGTATATGGTCAGGTGCAGGGCTTGCCAGTTCGTTATCAGGCCGACCCGTATCTCTTGGAGAAAGCCAAACTGACAGGTGCCAAACCCGGTCTCATCGTCACTGGCGACTGGTTTGTGGATTCCAAGGACAAGATGCGCGAGATTGTCGGTCACTTCCCCGATGCGAAGGCCGTCGATATGGAAAGCTGTGCCATCGCACAGGTATGCTATCTCTATAAGGTGCCCTTCATCTCCTTCCGTCTCATCAGCGACATTCCCCTTCGCGACACCGATGCCTCACAATACCACAACTTCTGGGACACTGTTGCCGAGAAATCCTTCCAAGTCACCAAAACTTTCATCGAAAGCCTTTGATATTCATAGTTCATAATTCATAGTTCATAGTTTATGGAAGTCATTCAGAGTTTTACAATCGATCATACGCAATTGAAACCCGGTATCTACGTATCCCGAGAGGATAAAGGTTTCACCACTTTCGACCTACGCATCACGGAACCCAACAAGGAACCGGCCGTGGCTCCTGCCGCCATGCACAGTCTGGAACACATGATGGCCACCTGGTTCCGTAACTCCAGAGCGAAGGAAGATGTTGTGTATGTAGGTCCCATGGGCTGTCTCACCGGCATGTATATCATCATGAAAGGCTCTTATACCGTAGAGGATATGCGCCAGTTGACCATCGAGTGTCTCGAATGGATCCTCACCCAGACGGAAGTACCGGCAACCACCCCGGAGACGTGCGGTAACTGTCTGCTCCATGACCTGCCGATGTGCCATTGGGAGAGCCGCCGCTATCTCAACCGTCTGCAAAACGATTTCCATAGCGAATACACCAAACTCCAGATTACTCTCGAAGACGGCAAAGTCTTTGCAGATGCATAAAACAAATAACCCCGCCTGCTGGCGGGGTTATTTGTTTTATCCTCTCTGAATCGCGGCCTTGACCTGCGGTCGAAACCGCTTACGCTCGATAGAATCCAAGCGAGCTTGACTCTATCCTCGCTGAATCGCGGCCTTTTTCCTCTGGTCGTGGTCGAGAATAGTCTTACGCATACGCATAGACTTCGGCGTGACCTCGACAAGCTCATCCTGTTTGATATATTCCAGACACTCCTCAAGACTCATCACCGTCTTCGGAATGATACGGGCCTTGTCATCGGTACCAGAAGCACGCACGTTCGTCAACTGCTTGGCCTTGCAGACATTCACCACGAGATCGTTATCATGGACATGCTCTCCTACCACCTGTCCGGCATAGACATCCTCACCCGGATCGATAAAGAACTTACCACGATCCTGCAGTTTGTCGATGGCGTAGGCGAAAGCATTACCCGTATCCATTGAGATCATCGAACCGTTGACACGACGTTCGATCTCACCTTTGAAAGGCTGATACTCCTTGAAACGGTGGGCCATGATAGCTTCTCCCTGAGATGCCGTCAGCACATTGGTTCGCAGACCGATGATACCACGTGAGGGGATATCAAACTCAATATTCACACGCTCACCCTGGTTCTCCATCGAGGTCATCTCGCCCTTACGACGGGTGACCATATCGATCATCTTCGAGGAGAATTCCTCGGGAACGTTAATCGTCAGTTCCTCAACAGGCTCGCACTTCTTACCGTCAATTTCTTTATAAATCACCTGCGGCTGTCCTACCTGAAGCTCGTAACCCTCACGACGCATGGTCTCAACGAGTACTGAGAGGTGCAACACACCACGACCCGATACGATCCACTTATCCGTAGAGTCCTCGAAAGGCTCCACACGTAAGGCGAGATTCTTCTCAAGTTCTTTCTCCAATCTATCATTGATATGACGGGAAGTTACAAACTTACCTTCTTTACCGAAGAAAGGCGAGTCGTTGATGGTGAAGAGCATTGACATCGTCGGCTCATCAATGGCAATAGGTGCCAATGGTTCTGGATTCTCAAGGTCACAGATGGTATCACCGATCTCAAACTTATCCAGTCCGATAACAGCACAGATATCACCGCAGTCAACAGAGTCTGTACGAATATGTCCCATACCTTCAAAAGTATGCAACTCCTTAATCTTTGTCTTTTCCATCGTTCCATCACGATGAGCGATGGTCACCTGCATACCGTCCTTCAGTTGTCCACGATGTACACGTCCCACAGCAATACGACCCTGATAACTCGAGTAGTCAAGTGAGGTGATCAGCATCTGTGGTGTACCCTCAATCTGTTGCGGAGCAGGAATAACTTCAAGGATCTTATCTAACAAATAGGTGATATTATCCGTGGGAGTCTTATAGTCCTCACCCATCCAACCGTTCTTCGCCGAACCATACACCACGGGGAAGTCGAGCTGGTCTTCTGTAGCATTCAGCGAGAACATCAGATCGAATACCATCTCATAAACCTCCTCCGGACGACAGTTAGGCTTGTCTACCTTGTTCACCACCACGATGGGTTTCAGTCCTATCTGGAGCGCCTTCTGCAACACGAATCGCGTCTGTGGCATCGGGCCCTCAAAAGCATCCACGAGCAACAGACAGCCATCGGCCATATTCAACACGCGCTCTACTTCACCTCCGAAGTCAGAGTGTCCCGGGGTGTCGATAATGTTAATCTTCACACCTTTCCAGTTAATAGAAACGTTCTTCGACAGGATGGTGATGCCTCGCTCACGTTCCAAGTCGTTAGCGTCCAACACCTGATTGCTGAGATTCTGTCCCTCACGGAAGAGATTTCCAGCGAGCATCATCTTATCCACGAGCGTTGTCTTGCCGTGGTCTACATGTGCAATAATTGCGATATTCCTAATGTCTTGCATACCTATTTTTAATTTTGCGGGTGCAAAGGTACAACTTTTTTTGGAAAAATTTGCGAGAATGGGAAAAAAGTCGTACCTTTGCAGCCGCATTTCGGAAAATCCGATGCATCTGACGACGTAACTCGTCTGTGATTAGGCTAGAATCGCGTCTGAAAGATGTTTATGCAACATTATTAATCACATTAAATTATGTATTTAGACAAAGCCAAAAAAGAAGAGATCTTCGGTCAGTATGGCAAGAGCACTACGGATACTGGTTCAGCAGAGGCACAGATTGCCCTGTTCTCCTATCGTATCTCTCATCTGACAGAGCATCTGAAGAAGAACCGTAAGGATCACAACACAGCCCGTTCACTGACCATGCTGGTTGGTAAGCGTCGTAAGCTGCTGAAGTACCTGTACGTGAACGACATCAATCGTTACCGTGCTATCATCAAGGCCCTCGGTCTTCGTAAGTAATATCTTCGGCAATCGAAAAACAAAGCCCCGCTCTCAGCGGGGCTTTATTTGTTTTAAAGGTATCATCACGAAGTCACGTTCGTACATCAGTGGATGAGGGATCTTCAGATCTGGTTCATCGACAGTCAGGTCGTCATAGAGCAGAATGTCAATATCGATAGGACGATCATTGAAAGTTGAGAGTTGAGAGTTGAGAGTTGAGAGTTGGCTGCGCCGAGTGGCGTGTTTGCGACGCTTCCCTAATTCACGTTCTATCTTTTGAATGACCTTGAGGAGTTGACGGGGGGTAAGAGTGGTCTCTACAAGGATAACGCCATTGAGGAATTTATTCTCCGACTCAAACCCCCAAGGTTCGGTCTCAATCAAAGAGGACTGGCGAATCACCAGTCCCACTTTTTCTCCTATGAGTTCTATTGCACGGATGATAATGGTCTCCCTATCACCGAGATTGCTCCCAAGTCCCAAATACACCTCATGCTTCACGTCCTCTCCCATCATCTCTTATCTCATCTATAGTCTACAGTCTAATCTATAGTCTATAGTCTACAATCAAAAAATGTCTAATCGTCTAAAATCAGCAACGCATCGCCGAAGCATCCGAACTTATAGCCATTCTTGACGGCCTTCTTATAAGCATCGTATACAAGGTCATAACCGCCGAAGGAACATTCAGTCATCATCATCGTCGACTCTGGATGATAGAAGTTACCCACCAACGCATTGGCCAATCCAAACTCGTATGGCGGGAAGATAAACTTATTGGTCCAGCCGTCGAACTCCTTCAACAAACCATCTGTACCCACGGCCGATTCTGTAGCACGAGCCGTACTCACACCTACGACACAAACACGATGTCCGCCCTCTTTCGCCTTATTGACCACATCACAGGCTTCTTTCGTGACGAACATCTGCTCGGAGCTCATCTTATGCTTTGTCAAATCCTCCACCTCGATAGAGTCAAAATTACCCAATCCGCAGTGCAGGGTGATATAGGCAAACTGTATACCCTTGATTTCCATACGTTTCATCAACTCACGGCTGAAGTGCAGACCCGTTGATGGTGCTGTAACGGCACCCTCATTTTTGGCATAGATGGTCTGGAAACGTTCTATATCCTCTGGGATAGCCTCACGGTTGTCAACGATATAACGTGGCAATGGAGCCGAACCCAGGGCAAAGAGCTCGCGTTTGAACTCATCGTGAGGACAGTCATAAAGGAATCGCAGCGTACGACCACGACTGGTAGTGTTGTCGATAACCTCTGCCACCATAGGACCATCGTCCTCAAAGAACAGCTTGTTGCCGATACGAATCTTACGGGCTGGTTCCACTAGAACATCCCAAAGACGTAATTCCTCGTTGAGTTCACGGAGCAGGAATACCTCAATCTTGGCATCTGTCTTCTCCTTGGTTCCATAGAGACGGGCAGGGAACACCTGCGTATCGTTGAAAATAAAGGCATCATCCTCATCAAAATAGTCGAGGATATTCCGGAAGTCAAGATAAACGGGATTACCTTCCTCATCCTTCATCTCTTCACCGTTCTCATCTTTCTTTACCATCTCAATCTTCTCGCTCTTGCGGTGAACGACCATCAGACGGCATTCATCACGATGAAAAGTCGGCTCTAAAGCAACCTGACTTTCTGGTAGTTTGAATTTAAATTGCGATAACTTCATATCTTTATTTCACTATTTTACTCTTTCACTATTTGACATCTGCTGTTCCAGCCAGGCAGGAAACTCATCGAAGGTCAGACAGTTCTCAATACGAACATCTCCAACGCGTGTCCGACAGAGTGCTGTAAGGAAAGCACCACTCCCGAGAGCATGGCCGATATCACGGGCCAACGAACGGATATAGGTGCCTTTGCCACAGACCACCCGGATGCTCATCTGCATCGTCACAGGGTCAAAGTCTGTCAGTTCTATCTCATCGATATGTATCAGCTTTGCAGCCAAGTCGACTTCCTCACCCTTACGGGCCATCTTATAGGCACGATGTCCATCAACCATACAGGCCGAATAAACCGGTGGCACCTGTAGGATATCCCCCACGAACTGCGGCAAAGTCTGTTCTATCAATTCCCGTGTGATATGTCGCGTCGGATAGGTATAGTCCACAGTATGCTCCTTATCATAGCTGGCTGTGGTGGCCCCCAACTGCAGGGTGGCAGTGTATTCCTTCGTATGGAGCTGCAACTGCTCTATCTGTTTCGTGGCCTTACCGGTACAAAGGATCAGAACGCCTGTAGCCAACGGATCGAGCGTACCGGCATGTCCCATCTTCACACGTTTCACATGCAACCGTTTGGAGACGACATAACGGATATGGGCCAAGGCCCCGAAACTCGACATCCGGTACGGTTTGTTGATATAGATATATGCGCCTTCGTTAAAGTTCATCAGTCAACCATTGCGAGTGAATGCCCCGTGAGCAGCATCAGGATGATGATGCCACCCACCACGATACGATATATACCGAAGGCCTTGAAGCCGTATTTCGTCAGGTAATCGACAAACCACTTCATGGCCAGCAACGCCACGACGAAGGCGATGACACAGCCCAGAATCAGCATGGTGATATTATGCCCCGTCGCCCACGCCGTATCTTCCTTCAACAGATCGAGCAGGTCGAGCAGTGTGGCACCCGCCATTGTAGGCACAGCCAGGAAGAACGAGAACTTGGCGGCACGTCGGCGCGTGAGGCCCTGTGTCATACCGCCAACGATGGTCGCCATAGAACGCGACACACCGGGGATGACGGAGATACACTGGTAGAGACCGATTTTGAAAGCGCGACGCTCGTCAACCTTATTATCTTCACTACCCTTATTAAACAGCTTGTCGCAGTAGAGCATGAACACACCACCGACAACCAGCATGACGGCTACCACCTCGACGCTGTCGAGCAGCCAGTCGAGCAGGCCCGACTTCTTCGCAAGCAAGCCGATCACTACAGCGGGGATCACACCCACGATGAGCAGCCAATAGAAGTAATACTTATGCCTGAGCTTTTGCCACCAGGTAAAGGCCATGGGATCAGGTGTATTGTCGAGCTGGAAGAAGCGCTTCCAATAGAGACATACCACCGAAAGGATGGCACCGAACTGAATGATAAAGGTGAAAGCATGCACGAAGGGGTCACCCTGGGGAACGCCCAACAGGTTCTGGGCAATAATCATGTGTCCCGTCGATGATACCGGCAAGAATTCTGTCAGTCCCTCAACGATGGCAATGATGACAGTCTGTATCCAATCCATTATTTATCCTTGGGTTTACGAATCACTGCATAGATCATTGACACAAAGCCGAGGAGGCACACGATGGGTGCCACTTTGATGCGACGTGCGCTGAAGATGTCGGGCTCGAAGGCTGTATCCGAAGAGCCCGTTCCTGCCATCAGAAGGAATCCCACAACGACAATCGCCATGCCTACTGCCAACAGAATGAAATTCGTTTTGTCAAATGCAAAATTCTTTTTATCCATATATTTTAGATATGATTTAGATTTTATACAGATCTCCCGCTGTCATCCTCAAGAAGCGGTTGACAGATATCCACGAACATATTGCCGTGATAATGATGCCGAAGAGCAACACCGAGACACCTGTTATAGTCAGTTCCCGCCAAGTGATAACCGTCATGATATGGGGTTCAAAACGGTAAAGGCCATAAACGCAGAAACCTAACACAATGACTGCCAACAGCGCAGCCAGTATGCCAACGCTCATCGCCTGACTGACAAACGGACGACGGATAAAGCCCCAGGAGGCGCCCACCAGTTTCTCTGTATGGATGAGAAACCTTCGGGAGTAGACACTCAGACGCACCGTATTGTTGATGAGTGCGAACGACACGAATGTCAGCAATGCCGCCAACACCAACAACAGGATGTTGATACGTCCCAGATTGATGTTCACACGGTCCATCAGGTCTTCCTGATAGGCCACATCGATCACATACGTCTGTTTCTTCAGTTCCTTGACAATCCACTTCAGTGAGTCACGATTGGCATAATCAGCCTTCAACTGCAACTCCAACGTTGCCACAAAGGGGTTCGTCCCCAGGAATTCCGAGGGATCAGAGCCCATAGCTTCCGTCTGTTCCTTCAAGGCCTGGTCCTTACTCACGTAGTCGATATTCTTCGAATAAGGCCGGTGATAGAGGTTACGGCAGAGACGCTTGGCATCATTGGTACTCGCATCATCGCTGAGCATGACGGTCACGGTGAGGTTTTCCTTGACCCACGTCGACAGATTGCGAGAGGTCAGGACGGAAAGCACCACCAGGCCCAACAAGACCAGAACCATCGTTATACTGATACACAGCGTCATAAGCTGCATTCCGCGACGGTTGGAAGGCTTCTTCTTGCGATTTTTCATTGACTTTACGTACGTAAAAATTGAATTCGGCTGCAAAGTTACATATTTTTTTTTAGACAGAAGAACATAAGAACAAAAAAATGCTTAACTTTGCACCCGTTATGAGTACAATTATCTATCCTTCGCCTATCTTCGGCCCTGTACACAGCCGTCGATTGGGCATTTCGCTGGGCATAAACCTGCTGCCTGCCGACGGTAAGTTATGTTCCTTCGACTGCATCTACTGTGAGTGCGGCCTCAACAAAGACCACCGTCCTACCCTCCCCCTTCCTACTCCTGCCGAAGTCTCCGCCAAACTCGAGGCCAAGCTTCAGGAGATGGTGGCTGAGGGACAGTTACCCGACGTACTGACCTTTGCCGGTAACGGTGAGCCCACCTGTCATCCGCATTTTACCGAGATTATCGATGACACCATCCGTCTGCGTGACCATTATTGTCCTCGGGCGAAGGTGTCGGTACTCAGCAACTCCACGATGATCCACCGTCAGTCGGTGCACGATGCCCTGATGCGGGTGGACAACAACATCCTGAAACTCGACACCGTCGACCCTTTATATATAAATAAGGTGGACCGTCCCAACGGCACCTACGATGTCCAAGCTGTCATCGAAGGGATGAAAGCCTTCAATGGTCACGTCATCATCCAGACGATGTTCATGAAAGGTGAGGGTGTTGATAATACTGGGGAGGAATATGTTGCCCCCTGGCTGGAAGCCGTCAAAGCCATCAGACCACAACAGGTTATGATCTACACCATCGACCGCGAGACACCTATACAGGGCCTTCAAAAAGCAGAGCGCGAACAGCTCGATGCCATCCGCGATCGTGTCATTGCCGCAGGTATACCCTGCAGCGCATCGTATTAAATTAACTAAACAATTAATATGACCCGATTATGAAACAAACCGTCATCATACTGGCTGCGACAGCCATGCTGTTAGGCGCCTGCCACAGTGGTACACAGACAGAAAAGAACAGCACTGTCTATAACGAGACCGTCACACTTGAGGGCGATAGCACCGTCTATGGTCTGGCTTGCGACGGATGCACTGACTCTCTCCTCGTCTATCTGCCTTTCAGCGGTGGCGACCCCGATACCATTGACATCTTGAATGCCCGTGTGCAACGCAAAGTCTTTGGACGTCCTGAAGTGGGCGACGAGGTGGCCTTCGTACTGAATGCTTCGAACAAGAAAGTCGCAGACTTGGTGATCAATATCGACCGTCTGAAAGGTTCATGGTGTTATCAGGTGATGCCTAAACTGCGTCGTCGCCTGAGAGCCTCTGCCGACAGTGTGGTACAGCTGCCACCTGACTTTCCTGACTCTTTAAGAAAGAAATGGTTCCAGCCCCGTGAATACGGACTGGAACTGCAACGTGACAATATAGTGCGTCCCATTGGCACACAGACTCGTGGCAAAGAGCAACAAGGTCCTGTGGAATATCCCGAGATGAAACGCTACCGCGAATGGCACATCTACAACGGACATCTGCTGCTGATGGAAACCCGTCGTGACACCACTGGCGCAAGGAAAACCATTAGTACAGATACTGCCGACATCGTGGTGATGCGACATGACTCACTACTACTCAGGTTCGCTGATCACGAACAGGGCTATTATCGTAAGTGATACTCCTGCAGTCGGCGCTCAGCCATCTGCTCATACTTCGTACCCGGACGTCCGTAGTTGGCGAAGGGATAGATGCTGATGCCACCACGTGGTGTGAACAAACCGACGACCTCAATATATTTGGGATCCATCAGACGCACCAGGTCTTTCATGATGACGTTGACGCAGTCCTCATGAAAGTCACCGTGATTACGGAAGGAGAAGAGATAGAGTTTCAGACTCTTCGACTCTACCATCCGCTCACCAGGGATATAGAGGATCTTGATTTCTGCAAAGTCGGGCTGACCCGTAATCGGACAGAGCGACGTAAACTCCGGACAGTTGAACTGCACCCAGTAGTCATTCTCAGGGTGTTTGTTCTGGAAGGTCTCCAACACCTCAGGAGCATAATCCATCTTATACTCGGTCTTTTTGCCAAGGGCCTGCAACCCGTCGGCAGCTCTGTTCTCACTCATAGTTCGTTCACCTTAAAAATATTATACGCGATATCTTTATCGAACACGTCCTCATTGTCGTGCAGCTTTGTAAACTTCACGACACGGATGGTCACAGGCAATACCAGAATCTCGTAGAGCGTCTTCAGCGTCACCTGTGTGATAACCAGTGAGGGCATCTCCTCCCAGGGGATGACACCACCGAGGGCAAGAGGGAAGAAGATGACAGAGTCGGTCAACTCACCGAAGATCGTACTGAGTACAGCACGACGTGAGAAATTCTTACCTGCCGATGACAACTTCATACGACTCATCACATAGGCATTCATAAACGATCCGGCGAGGAATGCCAGGAACGAAGCCCCCGCAATACGGGGAGCCAGTCCGAAGATCTGGTGGAAGCCCTCCTCACCATGCCAGTATGGCGCTCCCGGTATCCAGTCCGCAATTGCACCGAAGGCCACAAAGAGGAAGTTCATGGCAAAACCCATCCAGATAAGCAGACGTGTACGACCATAGCCCCACACCTCACATACCACATCGTTGATGATGTAACTCACGGGGAATACAATGAGGCCCGCCGTCATGTTGGCAGGACCCAGCGAAATCTGCTTGGTCTCGAGCACATTAGCCGTGATCAGGCAAACACAGAACAGTATGCCGTAGAGCATAAACAGCACACTGATACGTTGATCTTTGTTATGATTCATTTATAACAGATAAAATAACCAGGCCATATAAGCAAAGAATCCCAACACCAGAAGTGCACCCTCGCGACGCGAGACGAAGTACTTGGTGTAGGCGAAAATCCAGAGGATGCCGATGCTGACTAACATCATCATCAAGTCGATAATCGTGATACCCATGATACGCATAGGACAGATCACCGCCGTAAGACCCAGAATCAGGAAAATATTAAAAACATTCGAACCGATAGCGTTGCCGATAGCCAGTCCCGCCTGACCTTTACGGGCAGCAACGATACTCGTAGCCAATTCGGGCAGAGAGGTTCCACCAGCCACAATAGTCAGACCAATGACACTCTGACGCACGTTGAAACGATGAGCCACATAGGTGGCTGCGTCGACAAAGATATTACTACCCACTATCAGACAGGCCAGTCCCAAAAGGATCCAGAGGCTATTGATGCCTACAGCACGATAGTCCACGGGCAGACGTTCTTTCTCTACACCGAGGTATTCCGTCTTCGGTTTCAGTTCACCAGACTTCCGCGCTGCCGCAAAGGCATAGATCATAAAGGCTGTGAAACCGATAAGCAACACCAGACCGTCACTGCGACTGATCTCATTACCCCAGAGGTGGGGAGAGTCCATATCATCGAAGCAGAGCACAAAGAGCAACAACGAGGCAGCTACGGCAAAGGGCAGGTCTCGCTTCACTGTCGAGGGGTTCACCACCAGGGGTGCGACGAGGGCCGAGCAACCCACAATCAACATTGTATTGAAGATGTTCGAGCCGATAACGTTACCTACGGCAAGGTCTGGCGTGCCTTTCAACGCCGACACAAGACTGACAAACAACTCTGGAGCCGACGTGCCGGCAGCCACGATGGTCAGTCCGATGATGATTTCAGGGATATGGAAACTACGGGCTACAGCCGAAGCAGCTTCCGTCAGACGGTCTGCACCCCAGATGACAAGGGCGATACCGGCAATAATCAATAATCCATGCAATATCATAAGTCTTCTATATTTAAAAAAGCATCCATCGCACGACGGTCTTTCTTCGTAGGACGTCCCGTTCCCCGGGCACGATCCACAAATCCGCTGATGCGATTCATTTCCAGCAGTTCGTACTGGTCTGGAGGAGTGACGTTCTCGTAGATCTCCGGCAGGAGCTTTGCCCCTACGCGTTGTTCGATGGTCTTCAGGATGCGGAAGGAATAGGTAACAGGTGGTTTACGGACTGCCACCACCTCACCAGCCTTGACGACATGTGAGGGCTTGACGTTCACGCCACCGATGGTGACGCGTCCGTTCTTGCAGGCGTCAGCCGCTATCGAGCGCGTCTTAAAAATCCGCGCTGCCCACAGCCATTTGTCAATCCTTGCTTCCTCCACCATCAACTATTCACTATTCACTTTTCACTATTCCCTTTTCCCTTTTCCCTGTTTCCCCAGTTTATTGTATTGGTTCATCGTGATGTCGATCCCTGCGAGCACGAAACTCTTGATGATGTCGACGGCGATGTCGATACGGGGTTCAAGGGCTTTCAACTCCTCCTCGTTATATTTCCCCAGCACCCAGTCGACCTGCATGCCACGGGGGAAATCATTGCCGATACCCATCCTCAGACGGGCATAGTTCTCTCCTATCAACTGCTGGATATGGCCAAGTCCATTGTGTCCACCGTTGCTGCCACCGGCCTTCAGACGGAAATCGCCCAGGGGCAGTGCCACATCGTCGCTGATGACGAGCAGACGACTCTGGTCTATATTCTCGTGATTCAGCCAGTAACGGACGGCATTACCACTCAGGTTCATGTAGGTAGAGGGTTTCAGAAGAACCACTTTCCTGCCTTTCAACGACGTCTCCGCCACAAAACCGTAGCGCTTGTCTGCAAAAGAAATATTGGACGCCTTCGCAAAAGCGTCCAATACCATGAATCCTGTATTGTGGCGGGTCAGATCGTACTCATCGCCGACATTACCCAGACCAACAACCAAGTACTTGTCCATCAGCAGAGGGGATTAAGCCTGCTCAGCCTCAGCAGCGGCAGCTGCAGAACGAGAAGCACGTGTAGCCTTCACAGAACATACAACAACCTCAGGAGAAGTAGCGATCTCAAGACCCTCGAAGTTCAGAGCGCCAACCTTGATGGCCTTACCCAGCTGCAGGTTGGTCACGTCGATATTCAGCACCTCAGGAATCTGCTTGTAAGGAGCTGTCACATTGATCTTACGGATAGAGAGGTTCAACTTACCACCATCGCGAACACCCTGTGCCAGACCATTCAGCTTCACGGGGATACCAATAGTGATGGGCTTCGTCTCGTTCACCTCGTAGAAGTCTGCGTGCAGCAGAGCATCGGTTGTGGGGTGAAACTGCAACTCCTTGATGACAGCCTTGTGAGCCTCACCATCGATGTCGAGGTTAATGACATACACCTCAGGCGTATAGACAGCCTTGCGGAGCTCTGCGAATGAAGCGCAGAATGCAAATGCCTCGGGGAGACCATTCTCACCCTTCTTCTCACCATAGATGTTACAGGGAACCATACCCTCCTTGCGGAGCTCTTTTGAAGCCTTCTTTCCAGTGGCGGTGCGCTTCTGACCTTTTACACTAATTTCTTTCATAATTGTGTTACTCTAAAATTAAGTTGTTAATACTACTGCTTAATTCACCATCACACGAGATAATTTCGTTGTGCTTTCGGAAAAAGCGGTGCAAAGGTACAATAAAAAAGTGAAAAGTGAATAGTGAATAGTGAAAAAGTTATGATTTTAACGTATTTTTATGGCTTTTTCTTGCATAATTGGGGGAAAAAGACTAATTTTGCAATCGTAAATATATGTAGAATCACAAAAAAACATCAAGTGAGATGATTAACAGAGAAATTATTCGTACCAAGATTGTCCAGTTAACCTATGCGTATTATCAGAACGGTAGCAAGAACATCGACTCGGCTGAGAAGGAACTGTTTTTCAGCCTTTCAAAAGCTTATGACCTTTACAACCACCTGTTGGCGCTGATTGTAGCTATCACCAAGGAAGCCCGTCGCCGCAATGAAGTGCTCACCACCAGAGCACAGCGCGAAGGCACGGAGCTGCCCTCGCAGAAGTTCATCTTCAACCGCTTCGCCCTGCAGTTAGAAGAGAACAAGATGCTCAATGACTTCATTGGTACCCAGAAACGCACATGGAATGATGATCCAGAGTTCGTGGGCAAGATGTATGAACTCATCGAAAGCAGCGATATCTTTAAGGAATATATGGAGAGTGCTGAGGACAACTACGACTCCGACCGTGAGTTGTGGCGTAAGCTCTATAAGAACCTCATCCAGAACAACGACGACCTCGACGCTATGTTGGAGGAAGTGAGTCTGTACTGGAATGATGACAAGGAAGTTGTCGACACCTTCGTTCTGAAGACCATCAAGCGCTTCGACGAACAGAATGGTGCCAAACAGGAACTCCTGCCCGAGTGGGACAGTGATGAAGAACAGGACTTCGCCCGTAAGTTGTTCCGTGCCGCTATCCTCAATGCCGATCAGTATCAGCGCTATATGAGTGAGGCTTCGCGCAACTGGGACTTCTCACGTCTGGCCTATATGGACGTCGTCATCATGCAGATTGCCATTGCAGAGATGATGACCTTCCCCAATATTCCCATCAGCGTGACCATCAACGAATACGTAGACCTCGCGAAACTCTACTCCACCCACAAGAGCAGTGGTTATATCAATGGCATGCTCGATGCCATCGCCCGTCATTTGGTGAAGACGGGTAAGTTGAACAAGTTCATCGAGCCCAAAGAGGCGAAGCCTGAGAAACAGGCTGCTCCCAGTGGAAAAGGCAGACCAAGAATTAAAAAAGACAAATAATTAATTTAAGTACAGAATATGACAAGTTTAGTATTAGCTGCGCAGGCAGCAGGACAAGGTAGTGGCATGAGCATGATTCTCATGATGGTGGCCATCTTCGCCATTATGTGGTTCTTCATGATCCGTCCACAGCAGAAGAAACAGAAAGAGATCCAGAAGTTCCAGAACGAACTGACAGAGGGAACACCCGTCGTTACCGGTGGTGGTATCTATGGTACTGTCAAAAGCATCGACCTCACGAAGAATACCGTTGAGGTGAAGATTGCGCGCGACGTGGTCATCACCGTCGACAAGGGTTCTGTCTTCAAGGATATGACCAGCTCCAACCAGGTTCCTCAGAAATAACAATCGATGGAGGGACAATTCCGCTGGCAAATCATCAGAGATTTCCTGTTTAACAAGGCTAACAGGGAATTTCTGATTTTCTTGTTCTTCCTCGTTCTCTCCGGTGCGTTTTGGTTGTTCATGACGCTCAACGAGACCTACGAGAAAGAATTCAGCATTCCCGTCACCATCGTTAATGTCCCGAAGAACGTGGTACTCACCTCTGATGAGACCGATACCGTGAAGATGACTATCCGCGACAAGGGTATCACACTGGCTACCTATATTTATGGCAAGGGGTTGAAAAACCTTCAGGTAAATTTCAAAGCCTTTGCCCATGGTAGTGGCAAGGGTACTGTCCCTGCATCAGAACTGCAAAAGCTCTTGTACCAGCAACTGGCCAACGGTTCAAAGATCACCTCTGTCAAGCCTGAGAAACTGGAGTTCTTTTTCAACTTCGGCGCCAAAAAACGGGTTCCTGTCAGATGGAGTGGAAGAATCATCCCTGAAGACCTCTATTTCATCTCACGCGTACAGTACTGGCCCGACAGCGTAGACATCTATGCCTCGCAGGAGAAGCTCGACAGCATCCGCATGATCTATACAGAACCGCTGAACTACGTCAACTTCCGCGATACGTTGATGATCGACGCCCAACTTACAAAGATGAAAGGTGTAAAGATTGTACCCGACGTCGTCAAACTCGGATTCTTCACCGATGTACTGACGGAAGAGAGTCTCGGCGGTATACCGGTGACTGGCATCAACATGCCGGAGGGTAAGACCCTGCGCACCTTCCCTGCCAAAGTTTCGGTAAGGTTCGTGACAGGTGTCAGCGTCTATCGCCAACTGAAGCCTGAGGACTTCACCGTCATCGCCGACTACGACGAAATCAACCTCCATCCCTCTGAGAAATGTAATATCTACCTGAAGAAGATGCCTCCAGGCATCTCCAGGGCCAGACTGGAGGTGAACGAGGTAGACTATCTCATCGAAGAAGGAGTTACGGAAGAATGAAGATTGGCATTACCGGAGGCATCGGAAGTGGCAAGAGCTACGTCTGCAAACGGTTGGAGGCCCGTGGCATCCAGGTATATGACTGCGACAATGCCGCCAAACGTCTGATGCGCACGTCGGCAGAGTTGCAGCAGCAGTTAAAAGCACTTGTAGGTTCACTGGAGAAGGCCGACATCGCCAAATTTCTCTTGGAGTCTGAGGCGAATGCCAAAGCCATCGATGCCATCGTTCATCCCGCCGTATTCCGCGACTTCGAGGAGAGTGGCATGCAGTGGATGGAGAGCGCCATCCTCTTTGAATCAGGAGCCTTTCGTCTAGTGGATAAGTCCATCGTGGTCACTGCCCCTGAGGAAGTGCGTATCCAACGTGTCATGCAGCGCGACGGCATCACCCGCGAGAAAGTCCTCGAATGGATGCAGCGCCAACTGCCACAGGATGAGGTACGTCGCAGGGCCGACTTCGAGATCGTCAATGATGGAGAAGCAGATATTGACAAACAAATAAACAAAATATTGAGAACAATGAAAGAGACAATTTTAGCTATTGCCGGCAAGCCCGGCCTTTACAAACTCGTTTCACGAGGCAAGAACAACCTGATTGTGGAAGCCCTCGACGCCACGCACCGTCGTCAGCCTGCTTTCGCTACAGACAGGATCACATCACTCAACGACATCGCCATGTTCACTGAGACCGACGATGTGCCCTTGATGGATGTACTCGACAACATGAAGAAACTCGAAGAGGGCAAGAAAGCCAGCATCAACGAGAAGAAAGCCTCTGGTCAGGAGTTGCAGGACTACTTCACGAAGGTTCTCCCTGAATGGGATCGCGACCGCGTACAGAACAGTCACATCAAGAAACTCATCACTTGGTACAACATCCTCATCGAAAACGGCATTACCGATTTCAAAGATGAAACAGAAGAACAGGAAGAAAAGACAGAGTAACTTTTTTAAAGACAGAGTATATTTAAGACATAGTAACAGATTAACAAAGCGTCCTCCCTTGATATAAAGAGAGGACGTTTTTTTGATTAAATTTTATGTTACTATCTGTTATTATGTTACTCTGTCTAAAAAAAATACTCTGTCTTTAAATTAGAATCTACCAGGACCACCGAAGCCACCGCCAGGCATACCGCCTCCAAAGCCTCCGCCAGGCATGCCTCCGCCGAAGCCACCACGACGATTACCACCACGGCCGCCACCCATTGGCATACCGCCCATCGGCATTCCCATGCCACCCATCATACCCATACGGGACTGACGTGTGCCGAAGATGTTCAGACGATAGCTGGCGCGGAACATGACATAGCAGTTGACGGCATTGTACTCATTATCTGTACGGGCCATCTGACTAATGGTCGTGGAGAAGTTCGACTGCTGACCCAGGATGTCATAGAACTGCAGCATGAGTGTGAGGGGCCTGCCCTTGAGGAAACTCTGGGAAATCTGAGCATTCCAGATGAGTTCGTTGGTATTCATTGACTGATCGTCATAACCACGACGGCTGTTCATACTGATGTCTGTGGTAAGCTGTGTACCCCAAGGCAGATAGACGGTGGAGTTCAGACCGTAGGAGTAAGTCCAGGTATCGAGGTTCGACTGCGGCTGCAGCTTATTGCGGGTAGAATTGTAGTTCACCGAACCATTGAGTTCCACTTCGAGCCAGTCGTTACGGAAACCGAATCCCAGACGACCACCGATGATGTTCTGATTGGTGGAGTTTCTCAGAGTCTCCCTGGTCTTAGCATCACCGACGTAACCCACACGGTGGTTGAAGTTCTCGTTCAGCGAGACATTATAGGTAAAGTAGCCTAATGAATCGATGGCCGAGTTCCACATGATGTTACCACCTGCATTCCAGTTACCGTTGATATTCTCAGGCCGTGATTCCTGACCACCGATATCAGTATAGGTCACTTTATTGACAATGCTGTTCATCGTGGTCGAGAAGTTCAGGTTGGCATTGATCATGCGCTGATGGTTCATGATGTAGTTGTTGAAGCGCAGGTTGAAACTCTGGGTGAACGAAGGCTTCAGATCAGGATTACCAGTGGACTTGTTCAGAGGGTTTGTATCATCGTTGATGACGAGCAACTGAGTCATGGAAGGCTGGGTGGTGTTACCACGATACTGGAACTGGAGGCTACCCTGCTGGGTGGGGCGCCAACGGAAGTTTGCTGTCGGGCTCCAGTTGACGACATTGATCGTCGTGTCAACTCGCTGTCCAAGATAGTCCTGCTTATACTTTGAAGTCTGAGGAATAATCTGCACACCGAAATTGAAGTCGTAGGTATCACGGATGAAGCGCAGCATGATCTCACCAGTATGGATATAGTTCTTATACTCTGAATACTGACTCTGATCCTTACTATAATAGAGGTCATCCTTCACAGGAGAATAGCCGCCATTAACAATACTCCAATAGTCGTCCCATTGACGATAGACTGGTGTCACACTACTAAAATCGAAACTCTTGGTAGGATCAGACAGCAGAGGATTCGAGTAGTCGAACGTCTGACGGTCGTTCTCGTTGTAGCGATACTGGAAGGTATAACTGAACTGCAGGAAGGTGGCATAGGCGATAGGCTCGCTATAGGTGGCACGTGCACTGTAGTCCCACGACTTGGTCGGGGTCACGTTGTAACGGTTGGCCTGATAACGGTCAAGACCAGATACGCCATTATATGTTGCGGTTCTTCCCTGATAGAGTTTCGTCTGGTTGTTCGACAACTGGTTGTTCTCGTTGTTGCTGTAGTTACCTGTCAACTGCACGGTGATGTTACGACCTCTGCCATTGAGCAGACGGTTGATCTGCAAGGTACCGCCGAGGCGCTTGTTCTCGCCATAGCCCAGCGACTTGTTGATGGAACCGTTAGTGAGATAATCATTCAAGGCATCAATACCCTGATCACTCAGGATCTTATCCATGATGGCTGCGTCGAGCTGATAGTCGATATAATTATAGGGGTTGGCATTGAACGTAGCAGAGGTGTTCCAACTACGGCTGTCGTTGCTGCCGAAACTCCAGTTCGGACGGAAGGCAATGTTCCACAGCGTGTCGGGTGTCCACTCGATACGACCTTGTACGCTCCAGTTGGTACTACGTGAATAACTCTGGTTGATGGAGTTCGAAATATTCTTCCTGCTTTCGTCACCTGTGAAGTTGTCGGTAAAACGACGTGACCAGGAGTCACCGTCGCGATGGTTCACATTCACACTGGCCTGGGCGACGATCACTTTGGGCTTCTCGTAGTTGATATTCACCATACCGGTCTTGGCAGCATTGAGGCCACCGCCTCCCATGCCCATGCCACCGCCGAAACGACGGCCACCACCACCGCCCATTCCCATGTCGTTGGTATTATTGGCATTGAACATACCCATCACACGATAGTCATCGCGCATATACATACCAAACACACGGCTGGTATAGCGATCCTTGGTACCTACGCCCAAATCGGCGTTCATCATCATACCACGGTTCATACCAGCACGGATACCGAAGTCGAGCACAGTCTGCTCATTACCGTCGTCGATACCGGTGATACGGGCCAGGTCGCTCTTCTCATCGTATGCGCGTACCTTTTCTATAATTGAAGTAGGCAGGTTCTTCAGTGCCGTCTGGGCATCGCCGAAGTCCTTACCGTCCACCTTGATCTTCTGTACCTTCTTACCGTTGATGGTGATATTACCACTCTCATCGATATCAGCACCTGGCATACGCTTCACCAGTTCCTCTACCACAGAGCCCTCGGGGGTACGATAGGCATCGGCGTTGAAGATCAGGGTATCACCCTTCGACTGTACCTTAGCCAGATGGGCCGTAGCAGTCACACCCTTCAGCATGATGGCGTCAGGAGCCAGACTGATGGTTCCTGCCTGTACGTTCTTACCCTCGGCGATAGTGATCTTTTTGGTGTAGGTCTTAAAGCCTACATAAGTGATTCTCAGCGTAAAGGTGCCATCACTCGGTGCCTTGATGGAGAATCGTCCGTCCATGTTCGTCACGGCGTTGGATACTACCTTTTCACCACTAAGAAGAGCTGCTGTGGCTTGGATCACTGCGTCCTTGGTATCCTCTTCAATGACCGTTCCACTGACGGTCCGCTGTGCGAACGCTGCAAATGTCGTAATCGATACGAGCAATAAAATGAATAGTCGTTTCATACAAATTAATTATAAATTTTTGCTCTTTTGACGTACTAAAAACTGAAAAGTTTAATGAAAAGGAAGAAAAATTAAGGGTAAAAACAATATTTTTCACTTTTCACTTTTCACTTTTACTTTTTTATTGTATCTTTGCAGTCGTTTATAAAACAACCATAGATTATATGTCCCCACAAAAGGTAATCATCGCGGATCATCTGGAACAGGCGCTGAGCGAGGCCATCGCCGAGTGCAGGCACGACCGCCTTTTCATCCTTGTCGACGAGACCACGGAGAAGCTCTGCCTGCCCGTCGTATCCGGCTTTGGATGTCTGCAGGGTGCGAAGGTTATCACCATCGGGGCTACAGATGCCAACAAGACGCTCCAGTCCATCAGTCATGTCTGGGAGGAACTGGGCAATGGGGGAGCCACCCGTCACACCTTATTAATAAATATAGGGGGCGGCATGGTGACCGATCTTGGCGGTTTCGCGGCATCCACCTTTAAGAGGGGCATCCAATACATCAACATCCCCACGACCCTGCTTTCGATGGTCGACGCCTCCGTAGGTGGCAAGACCGGTATCAACTTCAACGGTCTGAAGAACGAGATCGGGGTGTTCAACAATGCGTCGAGTGTCATCCTCGATACGCAGTTCCTGCAGACGATGGACCGTGAGAACATTCTCTCCGGCTATGCCGAGATGCTGAAACACGGCCTCATCTCCAACGAAAAGATGTGGGCAGAGTTGCTGACTTTCAATGTTGAAGCGCCCGATTTCGGGCAGCTGCAACGTATGGTCGCAGAGAGTGTTGCTGTGAAACAACGCATCGTCACCGAAGACCCTACGGAACAAGGTATCCGCAAGGCCCTGAACCTCGGTCACACCGTCGGCCACGCCTTCGAATCCTTCGCCCTTCGCACAATGGGGACTGTCCCCTCTGTGAGAAGCGCAGCGGATTACAGGGGGACTGTCCCCAGTGTGCGTCCCCCTCAACTCCACGGTTACTTTGTGGCTTTCGGCCTCATCTGCGAACTCTACCTGAGTGCCGTCAAATGCGGCTTCCCCACCGACAAGATGCATCAGACCGTCAGCTTCATCAAGGAGCACTACGGCAAGATGGCCATCACCTGCGACGACTACCCCACCCTCCTGGAACTGATGACCCACGACAAGAAAAATGTCGGCAGCGACATCAACTTCACCCTCCTCGGAGGGATTGGCGATATACGACTGAATCAAATTTCAGGTAAGCAAGAGATTTACGAGGCACTTGACTTTTATCGTGAGTGCTAACGTAAACCGAATAGCTTAGACCTAATCATATTACTAACTAATCCGGTGGGACCGCTCGTGAGAGTAGTCCCATCATTTTTCAGGGCACAACACTAGGGATTTCTATTGCTCGTACTTCTTGATAGCCTGCAACGTCTTCTGGCGACCGATGGCAACAATTTTCTCCGACTTATCGTAGTCGAAACTGCCATAGCGGCTCATCTGGATATCAACGAGCATTTCGGGTTTCGTCAGTTCGGCCATGAGGATGGAGTTCTGACGGATCATCAGCGAACTCGTCCGCGAAAGCACCGTATAATAGTTGAAATCGATGTTGTCGGGAATCAGCTTGTCCAGTATCTTTGCCTTCAACGACTGGTCTTTCTTCTGTATCTCCGTCAGCCGGTGTTTCTCTTCCCACTGCGACTTGTAGTCATGACCGCTCACATCGATGCCTACCAGGATATCCCCAGGCTTTCTTTTCGCACGATTCAAGGGGATGGGGTTGATCACGCCCCCGTCAATGAGGATCATGCCGTCACGCTGCACAGGTTCGTAGAACGACGGCAGCGATATGCTGGCACGGATAGCCTCGAACAGGCTGCCCTTGCTGAACACCACCTCCTTTCCGGCCTTCAGATCAGTAGCCACAGCGCAGTATGGTATCGGCAGGTCTTCGATGGCCATATCTGGCACAAACTCCATGATGGCTTCGATGATGCGCTTCCCCTTGACGATATGATTCAGTGAGAACGAAAAGTCCGTCAGTTCCAGCATTTTCTTCCTGTCGATGGTTTTCATCCAATCACGGAACTCCTCCAGCTTGCCCGCAGCATAGACACCACCGACGAGTGCCCCCATCGAGCACCCCGCTATCGAACTGATCCTATAGCCGTTAGCCTCAAGTTCCTCAATAGCCCCGATATGTGCCAGTCCTCGCGCGCCACCACTCGACAGCGCCAATGCCACATCTTTCTTTTTCATTCCATCGACCATCATAAAAACATTTCTGGCTGCAAAACTACACAAAAACTCCAAAAGAACCAACTTTTCCGCTCATTATTTCACTTATATCGCCAATTAACAACCAATGCGCATGTCCAAAAATCGCAATTTCGGTCATTGCGCTCCTTTAAGTCTTACCGGCACTACAGCTATGGCATTCCTTGTGGCCTGGTGAATCCCGTTATCGGAGGAATAAGTTTCCTTGTCCTGATCTACTTCTGTATCAAAATGCATAAGGTAGCCAAGACAAAAGTGCTGGCCCTCATAGATAAGGACAAAAACATGACAATATCATAAACAACATTTAGGGATATCACCCAGGGTGGAACAGGGCGTAGAGGGCTGCGTCTAAGCGACGACGCTGGGCATCCGTGTGGGCCTCGGCATAGAGGTGACGGAACACACGGATGTAGTGCTCGATGTTGTGGGACTTACCAGTTCAGACTCCCCCGAACAAACTTTTGCTGGCTTTCAGGTCGGAAGCCAGGAGGTCAGTAGCGTAGCACATTTCGCTGCGCACTTCGTGCAGAACTTCTCCGAATTCCTGCAACGTCTGAACTTTTTCTTTCATTTGAACCTTAAATTATTTTAAACATTTAGCCCGAAGGCTTAAAAAACTCGATTCCTTTTAACATTAGTACTACCTATAGGCGGTACTGCGGTATGCCGGAAATTAACGACCTTTATGGCGTCTATTCAAAAGGCACCAATTTTATTAACGAAATCTTTTCGATTTTATTATAAAAACCGCATAAATATTATGAGTGAAGAGAGTTTTAAATTAGTCAAGGACAGTTTGTCTAAGCAGGGTCATGCTGCATCTCAAAAGGTCACGAAAAAACTGACACCTCATGATGAACTTATGGAATACAGGGTAACACCTGAGACAGAGCTGGCACCCATGGAGTTCCTGTTCAAAATGAATGGTACAGAGTGTTTCCCGCTTTCAGAACTCGTGGCCAACACGGGTAAGGCAAAGAGCGGAAAGACACTTTTCCTCTCGATTGTCATGGCCTGTTGCCTCAAAAAGAATGTGCTCGGGTTGGAGCGCATCCGGGAAGAACCCATCAAAGTGTTGTGGTATGATACGGAACAGAGCGCACAGAGTACCCAACAAATCCTCGTCAAGCGTATTATACCGCTTGCAGAGTATGGTGAGGGCGTAAATGATCTGTTCTTCGTCTTTAATGTCCGAGGCATTGGCTGGCAGAAGCGTCGCGAGCTACTGGCTGTGGCCATTGAGGAACTGAAGCCAAACCTCGTGATTGTGGATGGCGTGAAAGACCTCATCACCGACATCAATGATGGCACGCAGGCAACATCAGTAGTGGAGGATCAGATGGGACTCGCCCAGACCTTCAACTGCTGTATCGTGGATGTACTTCATCAGAACAAAAGTGACGCCGACCGTAATATGCGAGGGTGGATTGGAACAGAGTTGACAAATAAGGCCTTCGAGGTGTGGTCGTGTGCGATTGTTCCGAATACCGACACCTTCAAGGTGGAACATGTGATGTCGCGCATGAAACGTAACGAGGAGAATCTCTATTATCGGCTCGACGGAAACGCCTTGCCATGCCCTTGTGAGAAGCCTGATGAACAACCTCGTGAACCCAATGGCCGTTTTGCATCGAAGAACAAGAAAAACTCTGACAAGCCCAAGTTTGAGGTTGATATGGCCAAGTTGAATCGGGAATATATCATCTCCTCAGGGAACGATCAGGAAGTCCCCGTTACTCCCGAGGAAATCCCTTGGGATCTTGTCAAACTGTTTACTGATGCGATGGAGGGCTATTCCTTCAAGCGCTTCAACCAACTGATGGCTGTGGCAATGGATATCTCGAACATTGAGGATAGACAGTATTACTATCACCTCAAGGATAAAGCTGTGGAACAGCATATCCTCGTACCAGGAAAGGATGGCTACAGACAACAGGGTTTCTTTCTCAATTCACCTGAGCAGCGCCAGCGTATCCTTGCCTATGAGGCTGAACAACGTCGAGAGCAGCATGAACCAGAGCAAACCTCTATCCCTTTCACTGAAAATGATGAGGCCGCACCCTACTAGGCAGCCCCACCCTATATATCGCCCTTTTTATTTATATAAAAAAGGGCTATGTATATATATAGGGGCTAAGCCTGAAGGCCCGCCAGCCGTTGAAAAAGTTCAATCCGTATTTGTGTCTATGAAGTGGAACGAAGTATTCTGTAACACCTTCAAGGCCCTCCGGCCTCAAGCCTCTGACATCAGACGTCAGGTAGATTTCATACTGCCCTCGATGCCGATGGTTGAAGCCTGTCGCGCTGATGACTTCGACTTCTTTGAGCCTTTCATTGCTGCCGGCAAACTGACCATCGAACAGATGCACCACGCAGCCCGGCGCTATCACCTCGGTAAGTCCAAGAATGGCAAGGCCATCTTCTGGATGATCGATGATATGTTCCAGCCCCTCGATGCCCATATCGGCAGCACCTGGATCTCCAGCCTCCTCAAAGCCCGTGAGCCCCTACTCGACTCCTGGCAGGTCCAGCATTGCCTCTTCGGCCTGCATCTGGTGAATCATGGGGACTGTCCCAATGATAGCAGCGCAGCGAAGATCAGAGGGACTGTCCCCTGTGATTCGCCCGGCTCCTCAAGAGCCGAACTTCCTCTCTCTATCGTTAAGTCGGAAGCCTCGGCCGTAGTCCTCTCAGAGCTTTTTCCGGAGTCCATCTGGCTCGCCTATGCCACGACCTCTCATTTGCTCCCGGACCTCTTTGCCCCACTTGAAGGCCAGACCGTCACTATCTATCCCCGTACTGATCCGACGCAGTCCACCTTCCTTTTCTTCGAAGACCTCGTCGACCAGACCCTGCGCCTTTACGACCTCGACCTCCATGTCGACACCACGCTCGAAGACCATGCCACCGAGGATCAGAAGGAGCGATGCATCGATATTCTTGACTTTATCAAAGAGCCACTTTTCGACCCGAATAGTGCCATAATTCCCCTCGAATAGTGCCACTTTTTAACCCCCAATCCATATGATTAACTATTACGACAAGCACAAGTTCATCAGCAAGAAAGAGCTGGCCAGACTGGCCGGTGTATCAGACCGTACCTTTTGCCGGTATATCCGGTCCCGTCGTCACATCCTCGATGCCATGGGTGTCCTGCCTAATGCCCGTCTGCTTCCTCCTCAGGCCGTGAAGTATATCTGTGAAGATTACTGCATTGACCTGCCCCAGAATCTTCAGGACAAGGAAGTGATGGAGATGAGTCCTATCTACAAGAACCTGGTCAGGGAACTCCAGATGACCACCTTCTTTGAGGGGCATTGGGTACGAGTCACAGAAATACCCTTCAAAAATCCGTGAAATCTGTGTTTTCTGTATGTCTAACCCGCCATAACCCGCCAATGCCATTCCCGGATGTCGTACCTTTGCATTGTCAGAGAAACGCTCTGGCAGAGTTGATGAAAATGCAAGTCGCGCGGTAGCAAATTTTTCACTCTTCACTCTTCACTATTCACTCTTCACTAAAAAATCATGCCTGTATTTATCAAAGTATCCCAAAACAAGATCAAGGACAGCAAGTCCTTCGGCAAGTGGTACGGCCGTGTAGTCTCTTCAAAGACCATGAGCTACCAGGAACTCTGTAAGCACATGTCTGAGCACAACTCCGTCTATGGCGAGGACGTCTGTCTCGGTGTCGCCAACAAGCTTCAGAACTGTATGCTCGAGCAGCTGCTCGAAGGCAAGAAGGTCCAGTTCGGCGAACTCGGTGTGTTCTACCTCTCCGTCAAGAGTACCGGTGCCAACGAGGAGAAAGACTTCAACCTCGGTGTCAACATCAATGGTCTGTACCTCTGTTTTGCCCCCAGTCGCACCGATGTGAACAACCTCAGCTCGAAGATGCTGAAGAAGAAGGCCACCTTCATGAACGTCAAGGATCTCTCAGAGACCAAGCCCAAGAAGCCCACCACAGGTGGTGATGGTGACGACAGTGGTTCGTCTCAGAGTGGCAACTCTGGCGACAGTGGCAACGAGGAAGGTGATCAGAACTAACTAAACCTAACTGCTTATGATTAAAGTCAATTGGAGCACCGTTGCCAAGGTGCTGAGATTCATCGCCACAGTGATAACAAGTGTCCTGGGAACAATGGCCGTTCAGTCATGCGTACAGTAAATCTCATCGTCATCCATTGCAGTGCCACCCGCAGCAATCAGCGTTTCACCGTCGATATGCTCCGTGCCTGCCACAACGCCCGTTTCCACGGCAAAGGCGTAGGTTATCACTACTACATTGAGAAGGATGGACAGCTCTATCAGACCCGTGATGAAAATGAAGTCGGTATGCACGCCCGTCAATACAACGCCCACTCCATCGGCATCTGCTATGAAGGCGGTTTGGATGAGAAAGGCCGCAAAGCCGACACGCGTACTCCCGCACAACGCGCTGCTCTGATCGCACTCCTCCGCTCACTGAAGGTCGATTATCCCGATGCCAAGATCATGGGCCACTGTGAACTCGAAGGCGTCCACAAAGACTGTCCCAGTTTCTCGTGTCAGGAATATCGTGATTACTTCGAGAACATGGCCAAGCTCCCCTGAGCATTACCAAAAGTTTCTCTTCTCTTTCGTGCCCCAGCCCACAGCCATGTGCGCTGGGGCATTTCACAGAGCCTATGGGGACAATCAACGCCATGATGACCGCTATGATATATTTTTACTCAGCCCAAAATTTTGGCTGATTTTTGTGAAAAAAGGACGGGTCCTTACGTTATAACAGAAGAACCGTCGCCTTGTTATACTTGATTGTTTTTTTTCATATTTGTTTGTTTATTCGGAGTTTTTTCTTAATTTTGCAGCGGAATCAATAAATAATTGGCTTATGACAACATTTGCATTAAACAATTTGTGGGCATATCTGCAGGGGCTTTCGCTCTCGCAGAGCGATCGTGAGTGGCTGGCCAACAAGCTGATTATGCCTAAGGAAACCCGCTCGGCTGAGGATGATAATGCTCGTCTGGATGAAGCATTAAAGAAGTTCAGTGGCGACTTCGGAGGCGCTGCTGATGCTATGACTGTCGCAGAAGAACTCCGACAGGGTGCAGAAATGGTTAAGGATGTAGATACCTGGTGATTATGAGTACACACAACACCTATCTCCTCGACACATGCATTTGCATTGCATTGCTTAAGAAAAGTCCAAGTGTGATCCAACATCTCAGAGAAGTTGGGACGCATAACTGCAAGATTTCTAACATAACGCTGGCAGAACTTTATTTTGGTGCGTTCAAGTCTGGCAAAGAGAAACATTTCAACGACGTTTCCGAGATTTCCAAACTCTTCGAGAGATTTCCTATACAGTATACGCGTAAATACGGAGAAATACGCTGGGAACTCGAAAAGCAAGGGCTCCGTATTGGCGACATGGATATGTTCATTGCTGCGACAGCCCTCGAAGAAGATCTCATTCTGGTGACTGGCAACGTTAAGCACTTTGAGCGAATACCAGGCCTGAAGATTGAGAATTGGATGACAGAATAAAATTGAGTTTTGGTCCCGAAAAAATTTCGGGACTAAATTTTGCACAGAGGGTCAGGCGCTCGGCTCTGCCGCTTCGCTCGTCGAAGAACCTTGTGCACATGACAAAAAAACCGCCACACAATTTTCTCAAATGGTGCAGCGGATAAACAATCTTAACCTATTAATGCTAACCTATTGATTGTTTAATAGTCATCCATATTATCAAACAGCGTGGCGTCGCTATCGCTTTCAGGAACCAGTTCTATTTCCAGTTCTGAGGGAGAGATTCCAATCTCCTTAAATATATATAATAGGATCGCGCGCTTAGTCCTGGTACTATTCGATGACCAGATATAACAGTTATCAGCCACGTAGCTATAATTCTCATTGGAATGGGCATGCAGGTTCAACTCCTTAGTGGCCAGATAGAGCATCTCTGTAGGCTTTTCTTTATAGAGCAACTTACAGACATCCACTAGCAAGTTCTTCCAAACGATATCCGGATGACGCTCACCATGAAGTCTGAATCCTGCAATCTTCCTACCCGTCAGTTCGATATCATCATCATCCAAAGACACGATTTCCAGTTCTTTCTCTAGTGGTACATAATCAGAAGAAATCATTGGCCATAGCTTTAGGAAATTGTTCATCAGTATCTCACCGCGTTCCTTCAACTCCGCTTCTGTCCATTGGGTATGCGTCTTGAGATAATTGCTGAGTTTAAAGGCAGAATCCTTATAGCCATACACAGTGATCTCTGTCTCAGCACCAGTATCACGATTCTTCTTCGTATAAGTATATCCGCCCCATTTCTCGCTATAAGCCCTGTTACTATAGTCCTGATTATAACCAGAGAGCGTCAGATTCGCAAACGTGTGCAAATACCTCTCCTTGATATCTTCTGCCTCAGGGCCAAGATCCAGCTTCCATTGAGGCGAAAGATGCTGAGGCATGATATGCTCGATGGTAATCTTACCTTCGTTCATCTTCTCGATAATGGCATCATCATACTCCTTGCTATCAAGATTCTCCATACGCTCAAAAAGGAAAGTACGATAACTTGATGGCAGTTTGTATATCTGTCTCTGCGGGAAGTTCTCCTTGATATTCGTATCAGAGGGGAACACACCAGTACCCTGTTTCTTCAGGAGTACAAACTTCATGACCTCTGCATACGACACCTCAATCTCTTTGCCTCGTTTCTGATGCTCCTTGTAGATACGCATGATATCACTATGCAGCAGGGCAAATGTCTTAGCCATCACGTTTGCAGGCCATCCACAGATAATACGACGCGCCCAATAGTTCTCAATGACATCAAACACCTGATACTGCACATCCTCGCTCAACTCATGTTCACGCGCATAATCCAGGAATATCATATAGAAAGGCATACAGACATTAGAGCCTATACTTGCCAATTGTTTCAGCTTCTTATTGAGCTTGGCACTCTGTGTCTCACCTTTACCAGCCTCTCTATAGAAACGGGCAAATTTCAGCATATCAGCAAGTAGTTCCTCACGTGGAATGCTATGCTCCTCATCATACTGTTTGAAGTCGAAATAGAGATCTTCCAGTTTGCTGATAACCTTTTGCTTGATGGTAAGGTAGTCACGAATAAACATTGTAGGCTCGCCATCAGTAGCCTTCTCAATCTTACTCCAGTAAGAATAATAATACGTCTCCTGAATATCGGGTTTCTCCGACATCAGCAGATAATTCCTCACCTTATCAGCCTCTTCCAAATCCTTACCACACGAGTTCAGGCTTTCGAAGATCAACTGAGGATTATCCTTGGAGTCCAGACAAATATCGATAACAATCAGTTTCTCTATCGCCTCTATCAGATCTTCAAACGACAACTGCTTCTGAGCCTTGATGAGGTTATAGAAGAATTTATAATTGCCAACAATCATCGACTTGTCATACTTCGAAATCTCATCAGGATCGTTTGTAAATAGCGCATCATAAGCAGTCATATCTTCATCTATGGGGCGCAGTTTTATCTTACGTTCCGCATGTCTGCGATACTTTGCAATCAGATATTTCTCGTAGGTATCCTCCACAAACTCCTTATCCTCACAGGCCATATCGCTATTCTTCACGGCATTGATGGCAGCCAGAATCAAGATAGATATGG
>JAEEGH010003272.1_pt1 | contig 42807 bp, 34 predicted proteins | sample 9134181 | NCBI WGS metagenome assembly JAEEGH01 (sample SAMN16246544, study PRJNA631951) | gut metagenome | biome: gut microbiome; feature: rumen; material: DP-attached | host: Bos | place: Iran: Karaj | collected 2018-10 | reverse complement strand
TCGTACTGACGAATATACTGCTCGTAATTCTCTATATGGTGAGAAAGTTCAGTCATAGTGTCTTGCACCCATGTTGTTATATCGTTATTCAACAATGCGCCATCGAGTACCGGAACACCAGTGGCAAATGTTGAGGTTGCAAAACTTAAACTGAATAAAACAGCACAACTTTTATTTTTTAAACCTTGCATAATCACTGCTCCTTAATATTGATAATCCTTGTAAACACCTCTGACTGTAATATCTTTGGTAACCATTACATTCAGCCTGAATCCAGGTCTAACCGTCAGCGTTGGCGCAATATTCATATTCTTTCGTATTAACTCAGATGAAGTCTGTGACATCTGAGAACCAGCCGACGAAGCAAACTCATTGGAAAATGATTTAGAATCATTATCATTGGATGTTCTGTCTGCGGCCCAGGCCGAACCTGCTGAAATCACAGACAACATCAGCGATGAACCAAAAAGACGTAGATAATGATTATTAACTTCATCAGTTACACCTGAATATCCTGCTTGATCAGTTCCCGGCATACTGCCGATATCAATGCTTCTACCGTCAGGAAAAATAATTCTCTGCCAGCCCAGCAGCAGACGTTCCTGGCCATAAATGACATTGGCACTGTAACCGCCTATCAGCCTTGAACCTTGCGGAATAAGCAGATATTTGCCGCGTGCTGTGTCATATACATTCTGGCTAACCTGCGCGGTTACCTGACCTGGGATATCAGAATTGATCCCCGTAACTAAAGTTGCCGGAATTACTGTTCCTGTCAGGATTGAATACTGAGCAGGTTTGATAACCTGGGACTGCAGGAACCAGCGAGACGGATCTGGGGTTCTTGACTCAAAATCAGTCATAGTTCTGTTATTACCATTAGAACCGGATGACAGACTTTCACCTGCAGGATTAAAAGAAGGACTTGCACCCTGAATTTGAGCCATTCTCTGATTAAACAGTGCATCAGCACCTCCGTTGCGTAATCTTGCTAGTTCTTCTTTCTGCTGTTGTAGATAAGTGTGCGGTTCTTCAGAAGATGTTCTGCTGAACTCTCTGGCGTTGAATTCTGCACGTGTCCGCGCATCAACTGCGGTTCTGAATTTTTCAATTTTAAGCTGTCTGATTTGCATAGCTTCTTGCTGTTCCATCTGATCATTTACATCATCTACAGCAGGAGGAGCCTGCAGAGTGAATTTCGGCTCTATCGGTTGATGCAGTTCTAGTTTTTGATCATGGTTTGATTCATCAGTCACAGGCGCTGCTGGCTGTTCCTTTTCACCAGAAACGCCATTAACAGAAGGGATCTGTAACGGCTGAGTCAGACCAAAATCACGACCACCGATAATGCTTTCAGCATCGTTCGTTGAAAAGTTCGTACCCTTCTTAACTGATGAATCCTCCGCATTTCGCTGTTTCTGACCTTGAAACATTGCGCTCATTAAAATGTAAGCAACAATTAGCAGAAACGCTGCTACACAGAACAGGATCACTTTGGTATTAGGAACTTTCAGATTTGAACCCTGTGCCGGGTTTTTCTCAATTTCCGTACTCACTACTCGCCCTTCCTCATTACCGACCATTTATAATCATTTTTCCCATTCACATCGTAAACTTTCCCATAGGTTGTAGTGTCAACTGTCAAGATCAAACGAACAATGGTATTGTTGTCATCCAGCAGATATGTGAGGATCTTGCCACCGGATAATTTTTCAGAAATGGAAAAACCTTTTTTTCTAAGTTTTGCTTTTAAAGAGCTGACGAATTCATCATTTGTATGAGCTTCAAAATCAAATTGAGTTTTAGCTGGTGCATATTTCCATGAAAGAAATTCAGTTGCATCACTGCTGATTTTTTCAATCAGTTCAACTTTTGATGAATCATCAATATTTTTGGAAAGATAAAGGCCGGAATTTGATGAATTAACTGCACATCCTGTAAGGAGGATAACGGGTAACAGCAATAATCCACAGCTTCTGTGGATAACTCTATGGACAAATTTAGAGAACATAGTCATATCAAATCTCCCTTATCTTTTTGTAATAGTAATTTTCTGCTGATTTGAACCGACACCGACAATCAAAACAGCCTGCTGGAAGACAGCGTCAACAATGAATTTGTTGCCGATATATCTGTAGTTGACTAGTACATCTTCTTGCGTTGCAGAATCCCGGACGGTAAAAGTTGGAATTTCACTTGATGAAACATTTTTTGGAAGCTCAATAACAGTCTGCCTGCCGTTGTTGTAGACACGTACCGGAGTCCATGATTGACCGTTGCTGGCAATGTCATAGTCAAAGTAAAGATTGTCTATGCTCTCTCCTGTTTCAACTTTCGCCTTTGCTGTTTTATCAGCAGAATATCTTCTGAGAGTTGAAAAACGATTATTGATTTCATCAGGATATGCAAAAGACACCAGCGGCATAAATTTAGTACGATGACTACCTAAATTAATGTGATATGTTCTTCTGTTCGTTGTAACAATTAAATTTGTTTTCAGACCAACATCAAGCGGCTTAACGATAATATGCTGAACTTCTTCCTCGCCTACGCCGGTAACTGCCGGATCTAACATCCAACGGGTATTGTCTCCCAGGTGCAGAGTGTTTATCTGCTCTCCTGGCTGCAGAGCTATATCACATACTTGCAGAACAGCACAAACAACATCGATAGACTGCGCTCCATAAACATAAATAATTTCTCCTGCTTTACCTGCAATCGGTTTAGCGTTCTGATTGGAGTTTCTTCTGAATTCTTCTGCGATTTGCAGAGCTTTCTGCTCCTGCGGAGAAAGCACATACTCATGACCGGAAAAATATTTTTCTTCATATTTGGAAGATGTTGCATCAAACTTTTTCTGATTTTGAGTAGGCATAGGTACAGATGAAGAATCTACATCACTTGCAACCATCAGTGTTTGTTCTGCCGCGTATGCAACCTGCTGGCAAGCTGCCAGTATTACCAGACTTAAAAATTTTTTTGAGAGTTTCATATATTTCCTTAACCTTATTCTTAATTAATTTCTTGCCAACTGAAATTCTGGATATAAATACCTGCAGGATTGTCCCTGATCATCTGCTCTGTAAAATCAGTTGGTTCAACGATATAAATCGTTATAAGCGCTTTCATGTGTTTTAAGGCTTTTTCCTTGCCTGAACGTTCACGAACATGCTCATCCCATTCAACGTAATATGTCGTCTCTGACTGTTGCAGAATTGACCGAATTTCAATGCTTACCATTTCTTTTTCTGAACGTTTAAACGGATTGTTTGGAGATTCAGAATTCAGATATTGATTCATCGCAATAATCGCCGGATCTGATGTATTAAGTTTGCTATACAAACGGCGAACCATTGTTGCCTGAACTGTTAAATCAGGCGTAACACTTCTCGAATCTTCAATGAATGAAGCCAAAACAGCTCGAACTACTCGTTCATTGCGGAATGTTGAAACGTCAACCGGACCGGATGTAGGAGCAACATGACCTAATTTATCCACCTCGATAACATACGGGATATATTTGGACTGTACAGAGTTGTAAACCATGCCGAAAGCGCAAATCAAAGCAAGCAGTAATGACACGGCTGATATTGAAATCCACATTTTCTGCGCCGCAACCGATGATGCCAGATAGTCATTCCACTGGCGTTTAGTTGAAAGAAACGGATCATTCTGAATCTTATTCTGTTGTGATGTTGCTGAACTGTTTGAAATTTCCGGCAACTTATTTTCTTCTGTCATTTAATTTCTCCGTATTTTCTGTAATCTATGTAATTTTCTTCCATCCACTTATAAACCCACTGTTCGCCCCAGGTTGCTTCCAACTCTTTAATTTTTGCTATTGAATCTTTATCAGATGCACCAACGAAAGCTAGCGAAAGTTTACCCAGCGCCAACTCAAACAGTCTGCGTCCTTCTTCTGATACGTAAAAATACTGACGTTTAGGAACCATTGTTGAAACAATCTGAATTTGACGATCATTAAGCCCCATTGACCGGTAGAGCTTGCTGTTCAAATCGTCTTTTGCGTAAACATTTGCCAGGAAAATTTTTGAAGCGGTAGATTCAGTAATAACATCTAGTATTCCCGAATTAGATGCATCAGATAATGATTGTGTTGCCATAACAACAGAACAGTTAGCTTTACGCAGCACTTTCAGCCATTCACGTATTTTTTCTTTGAACACGTCATTACCAAGCATCAGCCACGCTTCATCAAGGAAAATCACTGACGGTTGACCTTTCAAGTTCTTTTCAATTCTTCTAAACAGGTACAACAGCACCGGCAGAGAATATTTGATGTTTAAATTCATCAAATCTTCAATTTCAAACGTACAGAAATTAGAAAAATCAAGCCCATCAGAAGTTGCATCTAAAAGATTTCCGAGTAATCCTGCAATGGTATAAGGTTTGAGTGTATCTCTGATTTCGTTGTCCTGAACATTATTTAGAAATTCAGTTAAACTCTTTGATTCAGCTGATTCACTCGTTGTCTTAATTGCATCTGCTATAGCATTGCGTTGCATCGGTGAAACTTTCATACCATTTAGAGTTAGGATATCTTCAATCCATCCAGCGGCCCATGCCTGATCTGATGCTGTTTCAAGATACTGCAGCGGACAGAAATTCAATTGAGTTTCTTCTGAACCACCAAGAGCAAAATGCTGTCCTCCTACCGCTTTAGTTAATGGATACATTGACATACCTTTGTCAAATGCATAGATGTGCATCCCTTCATACCGGCGGAACTGAGCTGCCAGAGTTGCCAGTAGAGTTGATTTACCGGAACCGGTAGGTCCGAAAATTAGAGTATGACCTAAATCTCTAACTGACAGATTCAATCTGAACGGAGTTGAACCGTTAGTTACGCAATACATCAGTGCAGGTGAATTCTGTGGATAAAAAGGGTTAGGACATTTTTCTGCACCAGTCCAAATAGTGTTAGTTGGTATTAAATCAGCAAAATTCAATGTGTGCATGATTGGCTGGCGTAAGTTGTAGTAATGGCCAGGCAAACTGTCTATATATGCAGCAGTAGCATTAATTGTTTCGATTCTTGCACCAAAACCCAGGCGCATAATTTCACGTTGAACATAGTGAAGCTGTTCATGCAGATTGTCGCGATCTTTGTCGTACAACACCACCACACTGGTATAAAGTCCTGCCGCAACCAGCTGCGATTTAACATCATTGATGGCAACCTCTGCATCTTCCATCATTGCTAGAGCATCAGCGTCATATCTGCCTGAATTCGTATTAAAAAGTTGATCCCAGAAACCGCGAATTTTCTGTCTCCACTTCTTAAAATACTTGGTCATTACTGCAATGGATTGGAATTCATCCATAAAAACGAATCTAGTAGACCAACGATATTCGCAGCTTAACTGTGTCAGTGCGTTCAAAATTCCTGGATAGGAATCTGCCGGGAAACCTTCAATGTTGATAACACCGATAAACGTATCATCGAGCTTTGGAGTTACAGCAGAAAAAAAATCATGTGAACCGATAAGCTGATCTATGTACATGCATTGAGAAGGTACTCTTACCGGATGATCGTTACCGGTGATGCACAGATTTAAATGTTCCAGAAGTGCATCATATTGAATAGGTTTATTTGATTCAGGATCTCTTTCAGTTCTAACGCCAAGACGTTCTAAATTTACCGCCACAGATAAACTCTGTTCGAGCTTAAATAATCCTTCCTTAAATTTGGAAATCAGCGCATTTGTCATTTCTTCATGCGTTGACTGTTTCTTTTCAGAAGTATCGATAAACATCATATTCTGAATTTTCTGCTGTGCCAGCAACGGAGGATTCCAGATAACAGTTATGACTGATTTGCCCTGATACACACTTCCGTGCGCCTCAAAAAAGCTGCGACGTTCCTGATCTATTAACGACGAAATCACATCTGGGAAATGAGAATCTTTTGCACTTGAATAAGCGTCAGTCTCTTTACGTACATGATCTACATTGATTACCCAACCTGCGCCAAGCTCTTTAATTGCTCGATTGATAAAATTAGAAAGAAGCTCTTGCTCTTGGTCAGAAGATGATGCTGTGTCCTGAGTGCTGTACTCGAATGCAGCTAAAAAGCTGCCGTCCTTATTTATGATTATCCCGTCCTCGATAACAGCAGCATAATTGAGAATATCAGTGAAGCCTGATCGGTTCTTCACCTGATTGAAAAACTTTTTTGTTGAAAGCAACTGATTGATTACATCTATGTATAGCAGAATGGCTACCAATCCGATAAGAACAACAGCTACAACAACAATATTTACAATGTACATTTATATAAACCTATTTATATCCAAATCCCGAAGATTTAAATCCAGTCTTGAAATTCTGGCGGTAAGTCATCATTGATTCTTTGTGCAGAATGTGACTGTGAGCCGGAAAGTAACCCTGACGGAAACGCAGATTAGACATGAAGACTTTACGCATTAGCGGATCTGACTTATTGATTATTCGTGCAAAGGTCAGCACTACAAGCCAGAAAGCAATGCCAAGAACAAAACTTGAAAAGCTTTGACCGAAAAATACAGAAATAAAAGCTATGAGAGCAGAACACATGACAACTTCACGATCCCCTCCCATAAAAGTATTTACGCGATGTAAAGATCTGTGAATTGGTACAGTTCTCATGTGTCCCACCTTTTTGACAAGATAAAGTTATTAAGAAATTACATATTGGTGAGTGCTGTCAATAACATAAACATGAGCAACTTCCGCACCTGTACTTGATGAACTGCTACCGAAAACGTCAATGAATTTAGTTCCAGCAATCAGGAGAGAACATACCAGGATTAAGTAAATTACAGATTTCAGGAAGCCAGAGATTTCACCACCGAATATCAGCGTTGCACCAGAAGCAACGATACCGATAACTGCTATAGCCTGCGCTACCGGACCTGTCAGCGAATTTTTCAAATTGGTTAAGGCTGAATCATATGGCATGGTTGAAGTTGCCAATGCAACATCCGGTATAAGTGCCACAACAGCAATTGCCAATAAAGTTACGATTTTCAAAGAATTTTGTTTCAAATATTGAATAAATTTCATATTTTCCCTCTTAAAAAATAAAATAATTACAGTGTTTCAATTTCATATTTCTGCGTCACAGGATTAAAACCTGTTACAGATATGATCTCTTTAATCGTGCGTCCTTGATCTGTGCGTGAAATGCACACTACTAAATCAACGACTTCCGAAATTAGTTTTTCTATATGGTCAGGAGAGTGATCAGACATTGTGATAAGCATAGCCAGGCGATCCAACCCTGCTTTTGCATCGTTTGCGTGAAGTGTGGCCGCACCGCCAGGATGACCCGTGTTCCATGCCATCAGTAAATCGAGAGCTTCCTCTCCGCGAACTTCACCAACCAGAATGCGATCAGGTCGCATTCTCAATGTTGTTTTTAGAAGCTGTGTCATATTTACATTCAAGGATGTATGAAAATTTACAGCATTTTTAGCTGTGCATTGAATTTCTCCGGTATCCTCTATAATAACAGGACGTTCGGTAGGATTAAGATCTACCATTTTCTGAATAATGGCATTAATTAATGTAGTCTTACCTGAACCTGTACCACCAATGACTAGAATGTTTTTGTGTTCGGCCACTGATTTACAGATGACATCATATTGAGAACTGTTCATTATTCCTGATTCTACATACTGTTCCAGCGTATAGACTGAGATTGCTCTCTTTCGTATGGTGAATGTCGGTTTTGAAACAATAGGTGGGATCTGTCCAGCAAAACGACTGCCGTCGATCGGAAACTCACATTCGAGCAAAGGATTTTCAGCAGTCAGCTCTTTGGAATAAAAACCAGCGATGCACTGCATTAATGCAAGTGCCATTGATGAATTTAAATTGCCAATTCTGTGGCATGGCATTCCGAGTTTTTCGACCCAGAGACTTCCATCAGGGTTCAACATGATTTCAACTGTTTTTGGATCATTCAAAGTTGATATAACCAACTGCCCTGCACAGCGTCTAATTTGTTCGAGCGTCCTGCTCTCTTGAGTATCTAATAATTCCATTTTTAACTCATTATATATTTGTTTATAAAAACATTATATACCATTATTTATAGATCGTGTAGTTCTTTTTACAAAGAATAAATGATATACTAACATCAGAAAATAACTAAAATTTTCAAAAAAGATGTGTATTTATACAAATTGAATAGTTAGGTATGCACAAATAATAATTTAGATAAAGAAATGAATAAGAGCGATTTTTGCCAGCAAAAATAATTGTTTATAAAGACGATGTTTTGAAGTTTTATTAGAGTTGCTAAAGATAAAAACTCTCAATAATAGAGTGATTTAAAAGAATCGTATTTTTGCTAGCAAAAATTCATTTGATTTTTTTGAGTTTTAAGAGTGCTTCATCATTCCATTGTTGAACTTTAAAAGCCTGAAAATCAGGTAAGATTGCTTGAACTCTTTTATAGCCATGAGGTGCTGGTAGCATATTTTGCTTCTCATCAACAAGCAAATGAGCTAAAGGAATGTGCATCGCTGTAGCCAATTGCGACATTGCTTTCAATGAAGGATTGTAATCAGCCTGCAAGATCTTAACGACAGTGGCATAGGATAAACTTGCATCTTTAGCTAATTTAGCTTTGGAAAAATTTAACTCTTTTAACCTTTTATTAAGGTTAGCGGCAAAAATTTGAATATCGTTGTTCATGTGTACTCTTTCCTCAATTTCTTGCTTTATTATACAAGATCTTGATTTCTTTTTAACAGGGATTAAAAAATGATTAGAAAAGAAACTTTTACTACTGCAGATAAATGGGTAAAACCATCCAAAGAAGAAATAGTCGAACTTTTAGAAAAAGTCGCTAAAGATATGACATCCATTTCAAAAATTCTAGATGTAAGCTATATGACAATATCGCGTTGGCGGTGTACTGGTAACATCTCCTACAGCACATGGGCTTTACTTGCTCTACTTGCAGGAAAAGGGGATATAACAAGACCTAATGATACAGAAGAAGATTTAGAAGAAAAAATCAAAAGATGTTCAAGTGAGATGGTCATTTACCGAATTAAACTCGCAGAAATTGAGAGAAAAAACAAAATTAAAAAGAAACTATCAAAAAAGTGATAAATAATATTGCGTTTATTCTAAAAAGTAGTAAAATGAAAATAAAGGTTGAGGGAATGAAAATCCAATAGACAACTACCTGGTATTTTTATCAGTGAGAACATTTTTAATCACATTGTCACTGCTCTGCCGGTGCACCTGCTCCTGGGAACTGACTCCAAGATAAACCACGCCAAGCACCGCCGCGGCTGCACCGCCCAGGGTAAGGATCTGTCTTGCCCTTGGCGGAAGTCTGCCTAAAAAACTGTTCTGTCTACTCATTTGCCCCTCAGCAGATTCGGTCTGAACCCATCATTACCGGAAAAGCCGGATTTATCGGTGACCACATAGATTTCCGTACTTTCACCGGGCTGAAGCATAATCCGCGGCCACAGCGCCACTGCCGCAGTCCCGCGGCCGGCACAGATTTTTTCATCCGTCTGTACTACCGACGTTCCCCGGTTGCGTACCGTGCCGATCAAAACATCGAACCTGCTGCCGGTAAGCAGCTGACCGCCATCGAAGGACACCTCGGCGTCCCCGCCGGAACAGTCGGGCCGGTAGCTTCCCGGCGTGATGTTCTGCAGTTCGAATCCGGAAGGAATTTCATTAAGTGCAACCGCCCGCAGCACTGATTTGATCTGGGCGGTTCTGCTGTCATCTCGTCCGGCCCCGGGCTCCTTATACTCCGACTTTCTGACAGCGGTATAGCCGTCAATGGTAAAGACAATCTCCCGGGGCGGAATTCTGCGGGGAAGCAGGGTCAGGGAAATGGCGTACTGCTCACTGTCACGCTGGGTAATAAACATGGTCACCGGATAATCTTTGGTGGTTGAAACATAAACCGTATTATTGCGGATTAGTACCTCTCCGGTGCCGTTCTGCCCTGCCATGGACAGTGAGGTGGAAACCACCACCGGATCTGCAAACGGGGTGACAAAACGGTTGGTAAATCCAAGGGCAACCGGGATCATGATATTTTTCCCGAATTCAACACTGATACTGCTCACGGTGGCGGGATCTTCCGTCCGGTCTGCCCCGTACACGTTATTTCTAGCCCGGTCAACCACCGCCGCCGGCACCTGGGGTATACTCTGGGCATGAGTCAGTGAAGCCAGACCCAGTGCCGTCAAAAGTCCGATCCTAGTTAGACGCACCTGCTCTCTCCTCTCTTGATTTGCGGCGTGATTCCTCAAGCTGCAGCTGTTTCATTGTTTTCGGAACATCATTGTAGGTGTTCATTGAAAGAAGCACCGGGGCAAAATTACTGATCCCGATTTCAAACTCGTAGGTTCTGAAATCACGCAGTTCCTTGCCGGAGACACTTCTGGTATACAGATTGCCGGTAACAAAGGTCTTGTTGGTTTCAGGCTCATACAGAACCGATCTGGCCTCAAATCTGAGCGTAATGCGATCCTCCTTGATATGTTCAGCCTGGGAATTAATGATTGCCATGAAGTCGTGATATATGGCCGGTGACAGCAGCGGACCGATCCTTTTGCTGACAAAATCAATAGTGTCCGGGGTTATATTGCCAAGCTCCTGGGCCAAAAACAGCGCCCAGGCCTCACGGTAGGAGTCAGCCCCGTCACTGTTGCTGATCCAGGAGTCCTGCACCAGCGTATACGGGGTGATTGTCACCAGGGTTCTCTTTGACAGTACCGCCACCAGCAGGATCAGAATAATCACAAGACAGATAATCAGCGCCACACGGCTGAGAAAATTCTCCCGGCGGGCACCCTCATAGCTTTTCAGATAGTCTTTAAGTTCCATTACCAGAATTCCCTGATGAAAACATGCCTGAAGCAGAACCCCTTGAGCGGAACCCCGATATACCAGTTGAGCATATGCAGCAGGTAGCCGTTTGGCCGGTGATCCCGGAATCTTTTATAGAAATGGTTGACCACCAGACCTGCACTCAGACAGTAGAACAGCTGTCCAAGCAGAATTCCTGCAACTATTCCTAAAACCGGCGGTACCATTTCATCCACCGCCCACAGTAGAAAATGGGGCGGTTCATCTATATGCTGTGCAATCTGGATCTGTTTCATCCCTGAAATCTCCTCTGTAATACTGAGTGTGCGGCTGGTGACCGCAAAAAATAATGCACACATTACCATTAACTGTTTTTAGCAGGATTTACAGAGCGACCTTTCGGGTATCCCGCCGCTTTCAAATCTTACTAAGCTGTTCACACCCGGCTTCCGGTCTGTCACATTGAAGTCGGCAGGCAACGCGGCTATACGGTTAATATCAGTTATACGGAGAGTCACAAATTGACAGAGATAAACTTGTTCCTTTAACTTCAGATGATCGTGAGCAGTTCATACGCGATAACCAGGAGGCATTCAACTACGGAGCTCTGGTCGAATTCGGCTGCCGGGATGAACATTTTGAAGAGGACGGAGAGATTATTTCACGCAGGACGATTGAAGAATCTATCGACATCGGTGAAGCATATCGAATAATGCAGAACGGACGGCCCGTCGGAGGAGTAGTTATCAAGGTGGAGGATAAACACGGGCAGCTCGAACTGCTGTTTGTCTCTCCCCGGATGCACAGTAAAGGAATCGGTTTCGCCGCATGGTGTGCAGTGGAAAGGATGCATCCCGAGGTTACACTCTGGGAGACTGTTACACCATATTTCGAAAGACGAAATCTCCATTTTTATGTAAACCGCTGCGGCTTTCACATCGTAGAATTCTACAACAGTCATCATCCCGTTCCCGGCGATCCTGATACGAGAAAGGAGATGAACGAACAGTTTCCTGAGGGGATATTCCGTTTTGAAAAGAAGATTGCTCCTGACGGAAATGTCAGCCGAAAGAATTAAACAGTTGCAGTTCGGCAAGATCGATTTTTTCTTCTCATTATCCGATTATTCTTCTTGTTTTACTCAAATTGAACAAATCAAACGATGAATGAGAAGAAAATCGTGCAATCAATCCGGCAGCACAGAGCAGTATACCGTCAGAGGGAAAACTGCGAAGTACTGAGTCAGTTCTGTCCCGGCTCCCGCGGCAGCTGCAGAAAATAATAATTTTCACAATCGGGATTGTCAGGTTCCGTCAGATAAATCCTGAAGACAAACCGCTGATTGGACTCAATTCCCCCGGGCTTGGCCGCACTCCAGATCCCTTTAAACAGGATCGTCGGATATCCTCTGACTGTAAGTTCATAATAGGATGCATAAAGAGTTCGGACATTATTCTTATTTCGCTTGGTCATTGATTCACTGCGATCGGTACACTGCACCTCCAGATACAGTTCACTCTTCAGAAGCCTTCTGAATCTGAAATAGTTTCCGATTATGAAAATATTCAGGATCAGGATAATCAGTGCAGGAAGCCCCGACAGAAACAGAGTAAGATGATCAGCCGACTGTTCACTGCCGTCGCCGGCAACTGCAAATTCCGGATTGGACTTAAGATAACGGACGGTAACAATATTCCCCGGCTTTCCGCTGTAGCTGCCGTATTTGAAGCTGAATGCAGTACCGTCATTTCCCCTGGCTTTAACATACACCTTATCCCGGTAATAACTTACATTGGTGACAACCGCACTTACCTCCTGACAGTTCCCGCTGTATTCAGCATAGAGGACTCCGTAAAAATCCAGATTGGCAGCAACGTGGATCACGACGAAAACCAGAAAAAGAAAAAAATTAAAAAACAGATGAAAAACACTGCGGGCCATATTGCCGTCCATGACGCCGGTATATACAGTTTTCGGCCTGGATGCGACTTTTGTTCTCAGTTCGTAGCGGGCATATTCATAATCAATCATGGAAAAATTTCCTTTTTCGTAAACGAATTAACATTTTCCGTCACTTCTTAATACAACAGCAGCAAACAGCAGCCGAAGTTTAGTGACCCTGACAGTCCGGTGCAAGTTTTTTGGCAGCGAATGTAAAATCCACGTCCGGTCGTCCGCTGTCCACCACCGCCGCGAGAACTCTGCTGAATGCAGCTTCATCATAGGCAGTTGATTCACGATCAACATCATGCACCGAACCGCCTTCCGAAAAAACACGGATCAGATTATCGACAGTGAAACTGTTATGGATCACCGAGAGGAGCCGTCCGTCATTTTTGAGATACAGACATGGTTCATAGGGGTAATCCGATACGGCGTAGACTGTGCCTCGGTAGATAAAATTCATCTCCTTCGCAGAGTATTCAAGTTTTCCGAAATCCGGCATAAAATCTCCAATCTAAATAAGCATGCGAAAAAGGATCCGCCAGGTGCTGATTAACGGCGGCCGCATAGGAGCCGCCGTTCCTGTTATAAAAAAGTAAAATCAGGGCCGTTACAGGAGCGGAGCCTTGAAGTCTACATTGTGCACCAGCGGTCTGCCGTTCTTATCCTTGGTATTGAGCAGAACCTTGAACAGAGCGATTTTTACAGATCTGATGTAGCTGTATTTTCCTGAAGAAGTATCCTTGGCCATACTGGTATAATCCGGAAGATCAGCCTGGGTCAGGAATTTGCCTAGTTCGGTATTAGGCAGATTTTCTGTATAGGTGTACAGACTGTCAAAGGTTTCCTGAAGAGTTGTAGCCATCTTTTCAATTGCCAGAGGGAAGTTTGATGTTTTAACAATATCATGCATGAAAGGCGATTTTACACTGAAGGCATATAAGGCTTCATGCTCTCCGTTGGCTTTATAGTTGTCACGGATCTTCTTAACCTCTCCGGAGAGTCGTTTAAACTCATTCAGATAATCCTGCAGATGAGGAATAAAGCATCTGGTGTGCCTGTCGAGATCATAAAGGAAAGTTCCTCTGCTGATAGCGCGGAAACTATAACCTCTAACATCCCAGCTGAAATACGCCTGGAATTTTTTTAGTATTCCCTCCATCTGTTTGAGGACGCGGGCACTGCAGTCAGCATACTCACTGGTGATGGTACATTTCTTTTTCAGGTTGTAGTACTCATTGAACAGATTGTCAATCTCCTTGAGTCTGCTGCGGTATTGTTCACCGTTATCCACGTACCACCAGTGAACATTCTGGATCGAACCGATCATTTTAAGAGTCTGGGTGTTACGGTCGGTCAGCTGCATTACCATATTGAAAAGCGGAACCACCTTGCTGTGGAAACGGTCGATTCTGGTGGCATCCTCAATGATCAGCTTTTTCTCGGCATCATTAAGGAATTTCAGCTGAGGTCCGCCTTCAAGATTAATTCTGGCCATGGTAAAAAGTTTAACCTGGGTTTTGCACTTGTCGAGAACCACAAAGTGACCGACTCTCTCCGGAACATCCTTGGCAGTCGGAAGATCAGCCATGATACAGTCATAGGCCTTTTTGAAGGTTTCAAAATAAATCTTTGAACGTTTTTCAGCATACTTGCGGCCGTCCACCTCCTTGACCTTTTCATCCACCGCACTTCCGCTCACCTCTCCGGCGGCGGCATCCAGCGAATTGATCGGTTCAGCTGCGGCACCGGCGCAGCACAGCATTGAGACAGTTCCTGCAGCAAGCAGATTGATAAAAAATTTTGACAGTTTCATATATCAGCCTCCTCTGTCAGAAACGCACGTCGTAAGTATTGACATACCATCTGCCGTTGCCCTTGCGGCGCAGTTCATGACGGTTCTTTGAACCAACCTGCTTTCCGTTCTTGTCAAATGCACGGCTCAGCACAATAGCCATCTCCTCTTTCTCACCGGACATTTTGGTGATCTGCTCACGCTGTTCAGGATTGAGGAAATAATTATCAAGATCATTGTTATCATCAAATCCCTTCAGCACCGTAATTTTCGGCTCATCAAACTCGACATAGACATACTCCTCGTCAAAGCGGTACTGGTGCAGATCCCAGTGATATCCGAGCAGAGAGGTTCCGATATCGGTCTTTCTGCGGGCCGGATAGATGCAGTCCAGGTAGAGTTTGTAATTCTTCTCCTTGATGGCAGTGGCGAAAATCTCCATCAGTCTCTTAGGATCTACATTGTCAGGAATGGATTTGACCGTATACCAGTTGTCCTTGATCTTCTCTACCTCATCCTCTCCGTAGAAATATCCTGATTTATCATTGGACGGATCATAAACAGCAGCCACCCTCTCTCCGGCGTAGATAATCTCAGGTTCAACCACCCATCCCCAGTGGAAATTCCCCTTCTTTTCGGCAGAAGGGTCAGGTGACTCCATTACCGGTTCGGTAACCTTGCCAAGTACCGAAAGGGTCAGATTATCCCCCAGGGTTGAATCAACCAGGCTGCGGTATCTGCGGATAGCCTCATAGGCTCCGGCCCAGTTGCGCCCGTCCATGGAAAGATAGTAGAAGCCGGTGGACGGTTTACCTACGTACAGATAGGTTCCGGTGGCACCGAGAAAATGATTGGTCGGATACTGTACATTCTCAAGTACCACATATTTTCCGATGATGTCCGTAGCTCCCTCCGCTTCAGGATCCGGGGAAGGAAATGCCTTGGTGATAGCCTGGCGGCTTCTGATCGCCTCCTCCCATTTACTCCGGTTCAAATCACGGTAGCGTTCCCGCAGCTGTTTTTCATTATTCTTGTAGGCAAGCATATCCGGGGTAATCTCATGAAATCCGCCCATGCTCTTCTGCAGTGCGATGGAGGCACGTTTCATCATGTCCTTTACCCGCGGATCATCTGGATACTGTTCATTAAGACGTTTAATACGGGTAAGAGCCTCCTGTTTGTTGAAAAAGCGGGTATTGCTGGCACCGTTGGCTCTTTCAACCTCCTTTTCAAAGTCCTTAAGAAAAATATTCGCCTTGTCAATTTCGGCAAACGGAGCATCGGCGGCATAAACGCCGACAGCAGCGGGCATTGAAACCAGAAGCATCGACACCAGCAGCACAGATAATTTTTTATGCATGAATTTTCTCCTGTCACGGGAAACAAACACCAACCCTATAATTTAACCATATGATAAATTAATGAGAAAGTTTAAAAAGCAAATATTTAATTAAATTTTCTCTTTTGTGACGTAGACTGCGCGGGAATTTCATGCCGCTGCGGTACTGCGGACAGCACAGTTAAGAAAACGGGAGCAAGATCGGGAAATCAGCGGCGGTGTTCCTGATCGTAATAGAATTTTTTCTCCATTACCCCGTTGATATGAACATCGGAGATGGTGAACTTGCCTCTGGCGTCATTAATAAAGGTCGGGAACACCGCCTTTACCTCGGTTGATTTCTGCAGAAGTTCGATCAAAGAGAACCAGTCGGAAAGATTTTCCGCACCTACCACGTATGAAAATGTTTTTTCATTGAGTGCGGTGACTGTTTTACCGGTTGGATTGCAGGGTCTGCCGCGGCAGGTAAATAGAATATGATCGGTTAGAAGCCCCTGGATAAATCTGGTTCCGGTAAAATACCCCAGCACAAGCCGGTCACGGATTATAACGGTGCCGTCGTCAGCGATATTATCCTCGATCAGCTTTACCGTTCCGGCCGGAATAATCTGGCTGTCAACCACCCTTCCTCCGGAGATGCTGATCGGGTATACACTGTAGATCTGATGGCCGATTTTAAGATCTCTTGCCTCGGAGGAAGTGAACATACCGGAAGTAACCAATGCACAGAAAAAAATTTTTCGGAATAATTTATTTTTAAAAAGCATTTTTATTTTTCTCCGCTGACCAGTGGAAAAAGTTTCAGCACTGCAGGAACAGTGATAACACGATCGGCAGATCGGTTGGCGGTCACCACAATCTCACGATCCTCCGAGGTCAGTCTGGTAGAACGCTCACCTCTGGAAAAAATGATCCGCACCTGCCAGTTTCCCTGCGCCTTCTCACCGTAGAACGCATTTGAAAACAGCTCCCACGGATTATCCGGATCCACCACATAGGTTATTACAGAGCCGAGGCTCTTGAGAATGCTTCTGGTTCCCGACGGGGAAATAACCTCGATCTGGGCAAAAGTCAGATCACTGGTGCGGCAGGCGCTGTTGAGATAATTATTCTTATAATAGCTTCCTTTACGGTAATAGGATATAACGCTGTCGCAGCTGTCAGGCGCATCAGCAAGACTGGAGAAAATCTCCGGAGAAATAACCAGGGCAACCGAGGATATTTTTCGGTTTGATCTGCTGGTGGCGGTACTGATGGTCATGGCATCCGCCACATTACCGGCAGCCTTGAAGGTAAGGCGGTCAATTTTAAGTTTTTCCGGTCTGAGAAATTTTTCATTGGCCGAAGCCAGACTGCCGGCACGGTAGTTTTTTGCCATGGTCACTGCGCGGTAGGCGTCAATCAGTCCGAAACCGAACAGATTGCTGAAACGGTAGCCGGCACCGTTGGTCACCGTCTCGTCCTCCACAATCAGATTGGCCCCGTCCTCAAACCAGATATTGTAACGGTCGCTGGTTGCCATATAGGCGGCTAGATTGCGGTAGGAGGAGGACTTAATCAGGATGTCCCTGATATCGGCCCAGGTAAGTTTCGGGTTGGCCTGACGGATCAGCGCCACTACCGCGGAGACCATCGGGGCTGCCGCGGAGGTACCGTTCATTTCACTGGTATAGTCACCGTTGTAGTTTTCATCCACCGTTCCGTCACAGAACCGGCGCAGCAGTGAATCCTCAGAAAGCATCGAACAGTAAATACCGGTGGTTCCGTTGGACAGACCGGTCAGATCGGTGGTCATAATTCCGCGGGAATAATTAATCATACCGTCAGTGGTATCATTGCGGGTACCGCCGAAGGCGGTAACCAGATTGCTGGCACTTGAATTGGAGTAATAGGAATGATGTCCGTTGGAGTCGGCGGCGGCAATGCCGTTAACCAGCGGGGCAAGTCCCAGGGATGAAATCTGGGCAAACTGGCAGCCGATGTTATAGAACCTGCAGGCGGTATAATAGAAGCGCAGCTTACCGGAACCCTCCTTCTTCTCACGGTACCAGGCGGAATAATAGTTCCCGATGGACTGGTTGATTACCACATTGTTTTTCAGGTACCTTTCAACAGCCTTCCGATCAGCCCGATCATTTTCATTCATGAAGTTGTCGATAGATCCGGGCTCCGCCCCGATACTTGAACTTATGACAAGATCTCTGGACAGCTGCATGAAATACGGGAAGGAATAGTTCAAAGCATAGATATCGCGGTAGTCAGGAATAACCGGGATCAGCCGGGCGTCATATGCAATCCCTCTGACCCCCAGCAGATTTCCGGCTTCAGCCCCGATAATACCCGCCACCCTGGTGCCGTGGGAATTGCCGCTGGTAAAATCAATAGGATACAGATAACCGGAAAGATCCTGCGCCTTTTTCATATCCAGCTTGTTTTTGAGATCCGGATTGTTGGGATCTACACCGGTATCAAAAACAGCTACGTTGACTCCCTTGCCGGTGATCCCGGATTTCCACACTGGAATAACATTAAGATCAAGTGATGGCACCCCGTCAAGACCGTAGCCGCGACGCGGATAGAGTCCTAGTTCATAATTGCGGGTGCTGACTTCATAGGTATCAAGTCCGTAGTTTTTGATGTACCACTGCTTGATGGACAGGGGATCAAAACTGAAATAGACCGTTACATCCACCTCGGTTCTGGTGGTGACAAGATGCTCGTCGGTTTCATTACGCACCAGGACGAAGCTGTCGGAAAGCGGGGATATACCGTTTTTACGGTGCAGTCTGGTCAGATCGGACATGGTATAGGTCAGACGCCGGTGATCCTCTGTTATCACACCGAATTCAGGCCCATGCTCCACACTGTCGTAACCTTCAAAGGTATAACTGTTGAAATCAAGTGCGGGATCAATATAGACAGTTCTTTTAAGCTTTACCACCCGGTACATCTGATTCGGTGAATCATGCTGAACATTGAATGTGTTATCAAAGAAACCGGCAACATAGAGTGAGGAATCAAAATCCAGTTCGTCATAAATCACCGTTTCGGTCTGGGAATCACTGTTGACGGATTCAGTACCGTTTTCAGATGAGACATCCTCAGACAGAGGTGTCTGCTGCGGTTCACTCTGTGAAGATCCTGGCTTCTGTAGCGACAGCGGTGAATTTTTCAACATCTGCGGTTCGGGCTCCTCGGCACGGGCACAGCAGATCCCCAGAAATGGAACAAGGCAGAGTGCTAAAAATTTTTTTTCACACAGACGTTTCATGGCGGACAGTTTAACAAAGAACTCAATTACAAATACGGGTAATATTTTATCACCTTGACTTTTTTTATCAAATTAGGATTTTCCCCTGGGATCATGCTGAGCTGTTTCCTTAGATCATCAGTTCGCTGCGACCGATCCGGACATCCCTGCAGCAACCTGTGACGGTTCAGGGAAGTTAAATCCCTAATTGAATATTTTTTACACAATAAAATCTTTATTTTTTCTAAAAAAATCCCTATGTATATTAATAAGTGTGAACTTAAACGCAAAAGCACCCGCAAAAAATGTATATTGTCTGCTTAGATCTTTAGCTATTTTAAGTTCAGATCACACACACAGGATCTGTGCCTGCAGCCGGCCGCTCCGGAACAGATCACCCAGTACCGCAGAACCAGGATGGAGGAGCCAACTGATGGAATTTAGTAATATTTTCGAAATGCCTTATATGCCTTTTGCACTGCTGGCCTTTGGAGGCGGACTGCTGTTCACCATTCAGCTGCTTCTGTCGTTTATCGGTGTCGGAATGGATACCGAAGGCTCCGGGATCGGAGATCTCGGTGCGTCCGACTACTCTTTCAAATTTCTTTCAATTATGTCGATATCCTCTTTCTGCATGGTCGGGGGTATTTTCGGTCTGTATGCACTGACTCTGTTCGACCCCGACAGCGGCTGGAGAATTCCTGCTGCCGTAATCACTACACTGATTACCGGAGGAATTATGGTATACCTGTCCGGACTGATCAGCTCAGCCCTTGCAAAGATCCAGGGTTCAGGCACCGTCAAGGCCGCCAATGCAGTGGGAAAAACCGCCAAGGTTTATCTGACCATCAAACCGGGCAAAATAGGCAGAGTCGAGGTTGACGTCCAGGGCCGCCGTAAATATATCGATGCGGTGGCACAGGATCCTTCGAAGGAATTCAAGACCGGGGAACTGGTTAAAGTTGTATCAGTCAAGGATGAGGATATTCTGGTGGTTACCGGCTCTGACAGCTGATCCGCCGTATGTTCGATCCCGCAGGGAAATATCAGGAACCGCAGCCTGTTTTTTTTCCAACGAAAGTTAATTATAAGGAACCTCTGAAAATGACTGTTTTACACCCGGAATTTACTGCAGCTTTATTAGTTCTGACCGGATTGTTTTTCCTAATTATGAGTAGCTATAAAAACTGTCCCCAGGGCAGAGTCCTGGTTGTTTTTTATAAAACAAACCAGGTAAACAAAACACCTCTGAAATGGTTGCACAAGGGCGGCACCTTCGTCTGGCCGCTGATTCAGGACTTCACCTACCTCAAACTTACGCCGATGAACTTCTATGAAGAAATTGCCGCAGCTCGGTCACTCGAGAACATTCCTGTCAACATAAGCTCGCATTTTGTAATACGGATTTCAACCGATAACAGGCTCCTTGGCAATGCTGCCCATTGCCTGTTAAATAAGTCCCTGGATACCATCAAAAAAAAGACCAGCAACATTATTAACGAGCAGATTCATTTTACAGTTGCAACTCTGACCATGGATGAAATCTACTCTAAAAACAATTTTCAGAAAAAAATCCGTTCGAATGTTGAATCTGCGCTCAACAGGATCGGACTTCATGTGACCGATCTCTCCATCATCAGTGTCAGCGATGATGGAAATTATCAAAGTGCAGTCAAAAGCCCATATAACAACGATTTTAGCAAATTCTATGAGGAAAAACCGTTTTTCAGTGAACCATAATCCTTCAGCTGTACCGGGATTAACTTGCCGATGCAGCCGAGAACCGGTGAGTTCATGCTGTTTTTTCAACAAACAGTTTATTTAAAGGAACCTCCGGTATAAAATAATAAATTCCCCGGTTTACACGGGCCGGCAGCTGAAGCTCCTGCCTGTCAGGTATGTTTAATGTCATACGGAGCTGCAAAGATCATGAAAAGATTTTTTTAACATGTGTATTACTATTGGAGACAAAGAAAAAAAATGACACTACCATTCATTGGAATGTCCGCAGTGATTATAACGCTGATGGCGCTCATTATATTCATCGTAAACCGCTACAAGAAATGTCCTTCGGATAAAATTCTGGTAATCTGGGGTGCGATGCTCGGCCGTAACAACAACTCAGCAAAGTGTATCCACGGCGGCGGTGCCTTCGTATGGCCGCTGATCCAGGACTACGCCTATATGAGTCTGACCCCGATGAACATCAATATTGCGCTGACCGGTGCCCTGTCACTGCAGAACATCCGTATCAACGTACCTTCAAGTTTTACCGTACAGATTTCTCCTGACGAGTATATCATGGGCAATGCGGCAGACAGTCTGTTAACCCAGACAGCCGACTCCATCGAGGATATGGCCCGCAATATCATTCTCGGTCAGATGCGTCTTACTGTTGCATCCCTTACCATCGAGCAAATCAACGGTGACCGAGAAAACTTCCAGGAAAAGATCCGTTCAAATGTAGAGCCTGAACTCAACAAAATCGGTTTGAAACTGATCAACGTTAACATTACCGATATCACCGATCAGGCAGACTATATCGACAGTATCGGTAAAAAAGCAGCATCCGAAGCTGTTAACAAAGCCAAGGTTGATGTGGCTGTTCAGGATAAACTCGGTTCCATCGGTGAATCCGAAGCCAAGAGAGACAGAGATATCCAGGTTGCCAACAATGATGCTGAAGCACAGAAGGGTATCAAGAAAGCCGAAGCCAACCAGCGCTGCTATATTGCAGATCAGGAAGCTCAGGCAATCCAGGGTGAAAACGCCGCTAAACAGACCATGGCTCTGTCCAACGCCGAATTGAAGGTAATCGAAGCCGATGCCTTCAGAAAGGCCGAAGTTGCAAAGCGCCAGGCTGAAGTTGAAATTCAGAAGGCTCAGTACGCTGCTGAAAAACAGCGTCTGAATGCAGCAGAAATCGCCCAGCAGGAAATTGACAAACAGAAACTGATCATCGAAGCTGAAGCTGAAGCTGAAAAAGCCAGACAGTTGGCAAAAGGTGAGGCAGATGCAGTACTGTTCAAATACCGCGCTGAAGCTGAAGGTCAGCAGGCTCTGCTCGAAGCTAAAGCAGAAGGTTACCGTAAACTGGTTGAAAGTGCCGGCGAAGATGTCGGTGCAGCCTCTACCCTGCTGATGATCGAAAAACTGCAGGAAATCGTAAGTCTGCAGACCGAAGCTATCCGCAATATCAAGATCGACAAGGTTACAGTTTGGGATCGCGGTGACAGCGGAGCTGACGGCAAGACTTCAACTGCCGATTTTCTGTCAGGCATGGTAAAGAGTCTTCCTCCGCTGCACGATGTTGCCAAGATGGCAGGTCTTGAACTTCCTACCTATCTGGGTTCTGTAAAGGGCAAGGACCATGCAGCTGCAGCGGCAGCTGCTCAGCCACAGACTCAGGTTCAGCCGCAGGCTCAAGTTCAGACTCAGCCTAGAATAAGCAAATAACAGTTGTTAAAAACTGATCTGCATTTAGACCCGGTTCATTTTAAGTAACCGGGTTTTTTATTTCTCTTGTTCGCAACGGTTCGGTCAGGAAAGGCTTTTATGGGCAACTCTCTTTGCAGTCACTACTTTTCTCCGGCGCGCAATGCCATACCCAAATGAAATTAAATATACTCCATGTACTTTTATTGTAAGAAAACAGAATGAAATCACTCCATTCAGTTATGGCGTATTATGACCGATTAAAAAGAAAAAAAGTTTATTTACATCAAAATTTTTATAATTACCCTTGTTTTTACATAATGTATACATATAATCATTAATAACAAGGGAGGTTTTATGGCAAACTGGAACATCAAGAAAAAGAACGGTCAAAATCTCATGTTTAATGACAATCCAAGAACCCGTACAACAGAGAATTATACACAGAATAATTTCATCGAACAGAACACTACAGTTAATGGAATTCCAACAAATATCCCTGGCTATATTATCGGGGAGTATGATGTTATCGAACACAGAATTGTTGATGATACTCAAGAACGTAATGAAGAATTTATAAAGAGCGAACAGAGAAAAGAGCGAATTTTAATGTTACTTTTTCTTATTTTTCTACCTCCAATGTTTATATTTATGGTAATACTAAAACTTTGTGGAATTCTTAGCTACAAATAATAAGAGAAGAATTTCATAGCACTTTGTTAAACAAGGTGCCTTTTATTGTTGCAGAGGTTAAGATATCAGTATTCTCGGTGAAATAAACTGATGCAATAAACACAACTGCAGCATCAAAACAATCCATACTACATAATATATACATATAATCATTAATAACAAGGGAGGTTTTATGGCAAACTGGAACATCAAGAAAAAAAATGGTCAAAATGTTATGTTTAATGACAATCCAAGAACCCGTACAACTGAGAATAAAACTTTTGATCATACACAAAGCCGAGGTTTTAATCAGAATAATTTTGATGCGTTATCTTATGACGAAATACCAGATTATATTATTCACCGTCATGACGTCATAGAGCACAGAATGAATCCAGAAGATCTTCAGAAAATGATGCGAATGGACGAAGAATCCATAAAAGAAGATCAAAAAAAAGAACGGATTGTTATGTTAATATGCTTTTTTCTTTTACCTCCATTGTTCATAGTTGTGTTAATCTTAAAGATTTGCGGATTGCTTAGTTATAAATAACAACTACAGGTAAATAAAAAATTATGGCACTTTGTTAATAACAAGGTGACTTCTATTGTTGCAGAAGTTTAGATATCCGCTCCAAATGCAAACGTTCTGCTGCAATAAACACAACTGCAACATCAAAACAATCCATACGGCAAAATCACTTTAGAAAAAGTTTTACTTTCAGTCAAATCTGCAGTTACAGAACAAAGTTGCGGAACAGGAGTCAGATGCTATCTTCTGATTTTTTTTCTGGCTGATGCAGCTGCGAGATCTTTGTATTTGCCCTTGTTGGCACGTGACAAGCCCTCAAGAACGGCGTAGGCCATATCCTTGTCAGCTGTATTATCATAAAATTTGACAAAGCACTGAGTTGCCCACTCGATGTTTCCGTCATCTGCAACCAGTTCACCGAGAGCTTTCCAACTGTCAGCCTGATGCGGATTGATTTTTACAGAAGCGGTGTAATGAATAATAGCCTGGTTGCGGTTTCCAGACATGAAATAAGCCTTGCCTAGCATTGCATAAAGTTCATGATCATTGGCTCCTGCATATTTCATTTTTTCCAGCATCTGAGCGGCTTCCAGATATTTGCCCTGATCCATATAGGTAAGGGCATCAAGTTTGGTATCAAGAAGCTTCTTTTTTACATCCCCTGCGGAAAGCTCGGCCTTAGGCGGTTTTTTAGCCGGAGCCTTTGTATTGAAGCGTTTAAGTTCCTCTTCGGTAAGCTGGTAAATCTTATCAGGAGGAGTATCAATCATAGCGATCCTGATTGAATCAGGAACTTTGAATTTACGATAGTAATCGTTAACGGCTATGGTAACAGCCCTGGCATCAGCATTGTCCTTGTTCTTGTTTTTGACAGCTTCAGAACTGATATCAGCAGCTCTGTGCACACCAAGTCTGGCTTTCGGATAGGCGGTTCTCGGATTACCTGCGGCAAAAATGGAAATACAAGAACTGAAACAGTTCATCTTTGATTCCACGATGGTCGCCATTTTCTTTTCAGCAATGAAAAGACCAATCACGAGCCCCTCCCTTACATCTCCGCCGAAACTGTCAAGAACCACCATCGTAGGGGCTCCACCCCCTCTGGACATGGTCTCATAGACTTCGATAAACTTTTTCGAATCCCCCTCCTCCACCATTCCGCTGAAGTGAATTGAGCCGATCCCGGTATCAGTATAGGCCGATGTAATATCCGCTGCATGAGCAGCATCAAGCATAAAAGCAGAGGCACAGACCAAAGAAAACAGGGCTGAATTACGTCTGAGAAAAGCCATCAAAAGAACCTCCGGAGAAAGGGACACCGTTAATTTTACAACTATTTTGCAATAATGATAAATAATATCAAAATCAGCCGGGATATCAAAATACCGGCCCCGGTTTCAAATTTATTTTCTATGAATCCTCACAGTTTTTTCTGATATGTTCCAGCAGCTCCTCAGTCATACGACGCGGTCCGCGCAGTGAAGTAATTCCGAATTTTGCCATAACCCTGTTACTCAGCTGACCGTGGCGGTATCTGTTCAGGAGAGTAATTTTCATTACCTTGTGCACCCACTCGTGATCATAGGGAATATTAACCTCATCCACACGGCATTTGAACATGATTGATGAATATGGTGCACCAACATAAATAAATGCGGTGTCTCCTGGTTTGATATTGGTACTCTGCTTCCACAGGATCTGGCTGCTTTTCTTGAAGGCATCAAACACATTGTACATGGAGGTATTGCAGATCACTATCCAGTTGCCGTTGGCAAGAGTGGAATCCTGTCCGGATGAAGAACTCTTTTTGATTTTATCAACGGTAGCAAAACTCTTATCAGTAAAACGCCGGATCGTATCAATATTTACCGTACCGTCCAGTACGATGGAAATCCAGTTGGTTTTATTCATATGATAGGCAGGATAAAACCCATTCTTCTGAATCAGCAGAGGAACATCCTTGGGATTGACTTTGAGATTGATGATCTCCACCGGATCTTTCTTTTTCGGATCAAGCTTGCTGTAGTCAACCTGCATGATCAGGGCAAACATTTTATTATTGGCACAGCGGAATATTCCGGCATCGGGAGCCTTAAGCCAGGGGAATTCTATTTTTTTGCCGAGTTCACCTTCTATGTATGCGGTAATCAGGTTTGCCTGCTCCAGTGAATAATAATTTGATCTGAAACACCTGCTGCGGATGTCCTCCAGCAGTTTGATATATTCATTCCTGACCTTGCAGGTAAAAGAACCACCGCCGCTGTTACGTACTGGAAGATACTCCTCATCATTGTCGAGATCTATAATCTGACCTTTGATTACAAAATCCTTTTTCTTTCCGAAAGAAATAATGATCCTGGCAAGGAACAGATCATCCATAAATTTACGGGAATATTCATACTTACCGTCATCAGCTGTAAAACCGTACTTCAAGAGCAGCTGCGGCTCAGGTATGCTGCGCGCAAAACAGGTTTCTTCAATGGTTAGCATAATCGTCAGTCCTGCAAAAAACTTATAGGCACATTCTAACAGAAAACCGACTGAGATCTATCCTCTGTTTTGCGAACTGTGACTCACGTTATGAGCCGCTTATTTTTATGTTTTGCAATCCACAACCGGCTGCTCAGTTTGTTCAGACTCCTGAAATGATAGACATCAGCGGACAGGGAAACTGCCGAGGTAACGGAAATTAAACCGGCTGCCTTCGGTAAGTTTCTGATAAGTTTCATAACTGCATGAAGAGCATTCAATCAGATAATGATACATACCCAGTTCTGTTTTAAGCGGGCGTTCATGGATCGTTTCCAGCCTGATATTCATCTGCTGCATCCTAGCCATCAGCAAAGGAAGTTCGGCGGCACTGCCGGAGGCAGTGAAAGCAAGTCTCTGCGAAACTGCGGTATCCGCTCTGTCCGCAGACAGAATATAGAATCTCGTTTTGTTACTGTCATTGAGCTGAATACTGCGGGCAAGAATTTTAACTCCGTAGACATCTGCACAGGCAGCTGACGCAACAGCGGCAGCCGCAGGATCTTTCCCCTCAGCCACAGCCTTTACCCCGGCGGCGGTACTCGAAACTTCAATCAGTTCCGCATCCGGCAGATGCTGTTCAAGCCAGGCACGCCCCTGAATCAGTCCCTGAGGGTGAGAATAAACCTTTCTGACCGCAGCAAGTTCTGTCTGCGGCAGTGCCAGCAGATTCTGGCGGATCGGCAGCACCACCTCTCCTGCCACCGACAGTTCCGGATGGGCAATCAGCGTATCAACATAATCTGTCACCGCGCCGCCGACTGTATTTTCCAGGGGAACAACTGCAAAGAGATGTCTGCCCTCCGACACTGACTCAACTGCACTTTTTACTGAATCAGCGGTAATACAGCGGCCCTGTCCGGCAAAAAACAGATTGCAGGCTTCATGGGAATAGGTTCCCTCCGGACCAAGATATGCAGCGGTAAAATCATCGGGAAAAATATTTTTTTTCAGCTGTTCAGGTTCATCCGTCTGTTCATGGCAGGCGCAGCCGGACATGATGCAGGCAAATGCAAGGATCAGAAATATTTTTTTCATCTAGTTCTCCAAGTATAAATCCTTTTAATTTGAAGGAGTGACATATTCGGGCGTACCCGCTGGCTAAAGTTCGAAGGAATTCATAATTCAATGACCACTGCCCTTGTGACTATTTTTATACCAATCCGAAATTTTGTCCACTTCTATCGTACAACCGCCACCTAAAAGGTGGCGGTCATAGTTAGTCAATCAGGCTAATCACACGGCTAAAGCTGATGTATTTTAACCCTTGAAAATCTATAAACAGATTTACAGTTCCGCCTCCTCTTCTGACTCGCAGTCTTCCTCTTCAAGACCGTAAAGAGGATCTAGTGTCCAGCCCTGCCGCTGTGCCTCCATGAGTTGTTCTACCAGTGTATTATTTTTGATGCAGTCATTGACCATTTCAGGAAACTGTTCATTAAGGTAATACAGACGCTGTACCGCGTATGCCGGAACCGGACGCATATCCGCCATCCTGTCAATCAGTACATTTGCCTTGAAGAAGCAGGACTCGTCCGGAGTTACCGGAAATCTGCAATCCAGATCTTCAAGAGAATTCTCAATCTGACAGGCATCAGTGTCAGAGCAGTCACTGCCGCCGGAGCTGTACACCGCTCTTCTCTCCTGCTTGCCTTTAAGCCAGGAAACCAGCTGATGACGGCGCAGCAGATCGATCAGTGAATTACGTGAGGTTATAGTGGCATAAAAACGCTGAACAGAATTCTTTACTTCAGGATCATGATACGAATTATCCCAGCGATCCAGATCAACCGTCAAATCCACATTCTGCGATCCGTCCTCAAGTTTTTTCAATGCTTCAATCAAATCGTTCATCATCACAGAAAGTTCATCTATGGCAAAAAGAGGTTTATAGACCCACTGTCGCATAACCCGCAGAATTTCATTTCCAAGATGAACAGCATGAACAATCATTGGAGTTCCACCCCTGCACAGAACAGCATCATTAATGTTCTTCTCCAGACTGGAGCTGAGTTTTCGCCAGTATTTAGGATTTCCGATATTAAGCGAGGTATGGTCAATCCATAACATTTTATTAACATTATCAATCATAAAAATTTTCCTGTTTTACTATATTTAATATTATTTAGCCCCTGCTCTGACGGCCGGGATCCGTAAAAAGCCTGAAAAGACAGGCTTAAGATATAATACTATGTTAAATAGATTTATATCCATATATTCATGATAGCATTAATAAACTTTTAGTAAAGACTCGATCCGTGATCAGTTTCACTGTATTATTCAAATTTAAAAAAGTATATTTTTTAAACAAAATAATATCAGACATTAAATTACAGAAAACGGTTGAAAAACGGGGTACGGCAGGAAAACCGCAGCATAATCAAGAAGGCTCCGCAGCCTGATTTGCCAGGAATATTCATATGAATTGAACAGTGATATGACTGCTCAACACAGATCAGGAACTGCCGGGAACAATGCCGAAAAAATCGATAATCTGCCTTACCGATACCGGGAAATAATTATTGGATCAACGCCCGCGTCATAACGCCTGATCCCGTCAGCGCGATTCTGCTCGTTGTAGTCAGTGCCGGCGTGAATATGCCCGTGAAGCTGAACACTGCCGTGTTCCTTCTTCGGCCATGACAGCAACGGATAGTGCATCAGCGAAAAACATACCCCGTCTAAGGTTACAGTCAGAAAATCTCTGATATCGGTAAACAGCGAACTGTCATACTGCCTGTCATGGTTACCGCTGATCAGGATCTTGCTGCCGTTTAATTTAGCCACTACCCTGTTGCACATCTCAACCTGCATATGATGGCATAGATCACCCAGAATATAGACAGTATCGGATTTGCGCACCACCGCATTGAAATTTGCAATCAGAACACGGTCCATTTCCTCCACCGTCCGGAAAGGACGGTTTTTCATGGCAATAATTCCGCGGTGACCAAGATCAGATCTGCAGTAAAATAAATCGATTAAATCCGCTCCTCTAATTAACGTTAATCCTTCAGCCGGTACGCCAGGTTACTGCTGCGGGAGTTGCGTTTCAGAACATAATCTTCTATTGCACCTTCAGCACTGTCATAGACCGTGACAAAACTTTTAGCTCTGGTTATTCCGGTATACAGCAGTTCCCTGGTTACAAAGGTACTCTTATAATCCGGCAGCACCAGTACGGTATGATCAAACTCGGAACCCTGGGATTTATGAACCGTCATGGCAAAGGCAAGTTCATAGTTGGCAAGTTCAGCAGTTGAAAAATAGCGGTAGCTGCCGTCACTCATCTGAAACAGTACCCGCATTTCAGGAACATCCTGTTCAGAAGGGAAAAACAGTGTTATGCCGATATCACCGTTGAACAGATCAAGGTGATAGTTGTTCTTATTGATCATAACCGGACGGCCGGGATACCAGTGTTCACCCCAGGTTGAGGTACTGTTTTTCAGATATTTGAGTTTCGGATGTTCGCCGTACCAGCGCAGCACACGCTCCTCCATGGCTTCATTAATATTTTCCACCCCGAGTCCGGATCCTCGATTGGTACACAGAACCCGGTACCGGTTGAATTTAGTAAACAGAATTTCAGCCTTCTTCCGATCATCCGCAAGATTGAGAATTTGTCCGGTGCTGTTTCTGCCGACCGGATAACCGATAATATCCCTCACTTCCGCCAGATAGTCATAGAAACTGTATTTTTCAACATCTGTATTCTCTTTAAGTTCACCGGCGGATCCTAACGGAAGGGACTGATCAATAATCCGTTTAAGGATCTTCTGCTGAAGGTTGAGCTTCAATTTTCCATCACCGGCATACTTTTCACAGTCAGAAGCCCGGATGAATTTAACACTCGGACGGTTGTCTGAATCATTGAGCATTTTTTCATACTCAGACAGGTTGGATTTCAGCGACGCACGGTTGATATCCGCCGCCAGAGCACCGATCCCGCGAGCCTTTTCAAAACGGTAGCTTTTATACAGTCTTGCCACTGCAGGGGAAAGATCGAAGGCAAAAAGACGAAGGATCTCAAAACCAGTAAGTTCAATCAGGGTCCGGGCAAGTTCAAACTGACGTTGATCCGACTCCGGAGAACTCCCCGGTTCCGCTTTGAAAGCAAGACAGAGATCGGAAAGAATGGCACCGGCCTCCACTGAAGGCAGCTGTTCATGATCACCAAGCAGGATCAGTTTGCAGTCAGGTTTAACCGCCATCATCAGTCTGGCCAGCAGTTTAAGATCAATCATGGATACTTCATCAATGATGATCAAATCATAAGGAAGTTTATTGTTTTCATTATACTTTGGAATGTCTGAGCCCGGATTTATGCCGAGAAGCTTATGAATAGTACTGCTCTGACGGGGAATACTGCCGAGGTACTGCAGAATGTCGTCCCGGCTGTTGGCGCCAATCCCGAGTTTCACCAGCAGATCTGCCAGATTCTCCTTGACTGCGGTGATTTCTGCTCCGGACAGGGAATTCTTGATTGATTCCTTCATACGGTTGGCCGCCTTGCCGGTAGGAGCGGCCAGGCATACATTGAATCTTTCAGTTTCATCCTGCTGCTGTACATAGGCAAGGGCATACATCAGAAGCAGAATTTTGGTAACCGTGGTGGTCTTACCGGTTCCGGGACCTCCGGTTATCACTGTAAAATCAGATAGACAGGCTGTAGCAGCCGCAACCTTGGACCATATCACGAGATCAGGGTTGTTCCGGACTTCGGCAAGTTTTCTTTCAATTTCAGCCGATTGCACCGGATAGAGCCATTCACCGCTCTGCCCCGCACCTGCAATAAATCCTGAGACATCGAAGGATTTAACCTGCTGAATAAAGATACAGTCAAGAAACAGGCGTACCAGTTGATTGAACGGAGGAACCGGCTGTCCCGAATCAGCAAGAGTTGAGTAAAAACTGTTTACTCTGCCGCATGGTTCACATCCGTAATTAATTTTTTCGCCGATCAAACGGGAGGCCATGGTCTCATAATAAAAATTTTTACCGAAGTAAACACAAGGTTCAGACTCATCGCACGGATAGCAGATCAGCGGATAGGAATCTTTTCCTGTTCCGTTATAGCTGCTGTCCAGCAGTTCCGCCATCAGCGGAAAGCGGCGCAGCACATCAACATAGTCAGCGGCGCAGTGCCTGCTGTCATAATCGAGCAGAAAGGACCAGAAACTGTCAAAACACTGTTTTATCACCTCAGCCACATCTTCGGCAGAACCGGTTCCGCCGGTTACAGAATCAAGCTGATATCTTACAAACTGTTTCTGATAGCTGTAACTGTTGAGAACTGAAAGTTCATAAATTTTTGCCACAGCCCTCTGCACCGCCGACATTTCACCGTTTTCGCGATCCGTCAGTCTGATACAGATATCACCGAAGGAAAAAGCCATCTGATTGAGAATAACCAGATACAGCAGGATCCTGATCGATTCCGCATCCGTTTCAGTCTGTTCAGGAGGCGTTCCCTCCGGAGCAGAAGACGGTTTGTGATCATATTCCAGGATCAGATCATAAATGACAGATACATAGTGTCTGGCAATATCCGGAATATAGAGCTGTTTCTTTACATCAGCTATAAACAATTCAATTTCTTTTTCAGTAGTAGCACTAATCATTGGTCTGTCCTTTGTTGCAGCTGAACAGTGAATCAAGTTCTTCAATAAAAGAGTTGTCACGGCTGATATACGGAAGTTTTACATCATAGCAGCCGTAAACGGTTCCGTTACCCAGGGAATCGGCACTTCCGCCCTGCATTACTTTACTGGCGGCACTGCATCCTCTGATGAACAGATAGATAACACCGCCGAACACCCTGCTGAAATCAAGATTAGGTATTCTTGCCTTGAGATGGCGGTAAAGAGCCAGGGCATAAATTGAATACTGGAAATCATAACGGTGTTCAGCCACCGCCATGGCCATATTCAACCTGGAGTAATCCTCCGGTCTGTCTCCCAGATGATTGCTCTTGTAATCGAGGATATAGTATTTTCCCTGATAGAGGAAAATCAGATCGATCTTACCGGTAACAAAGCCGTTGACACGATCAAAGGCAAAACTGTTGAGTTGATCCTCCCCTTCTCTCTCAGCGTTCCTGTCAATATAGTCCTTCACAGCCTGCAGCCAGAGATCTTTTCCATAGTATTTCTGATAGAAATCATTAACCCTGTCATTGCGCAGTTCCCCGAGTCTGAAAAGGAATTCCGCTTCAGCCAGACGATCCTGCATCGGTATATCGGACAGATGAACCACGGAACCGTCACCGATTACCAGCGGTGTATCAACAATATTTTTAAACCATCCCGTCAGAGCTGCGATTCCATCGGGCTCACGCCAGTGACGCAGAGTTCTCGAATCGGCGAAGAAGCCCTTCTTCACGATTCTTTCAATATAGGCTTCAAGAGATTCATACAGCGGATCAACCTTCTGGCGCTGTTCATCAAGCTGATACTGAAAATCCCGTTTTTCCATCATACCGTGCAGAAAATCACCCGGTTTACTTCCTTTCGGGAAGGTAAACTGATTCATAACATACGGCAGTTTCTCCGGCTGCTGCGTTTGCTCAACTGGATCTGGAGCTGCATCGTTTTCGTCATTATGCCCCGGCTGTTCGGTCTGAAGAGAATATTTACGGGTTTTGCGGATCCCTCTTCCCATCAGATTTGAATATGAGGTTATGGCCCAGCTTCGATCGATGCTTCCGTTAAATTCAGCGGGGGCATAATCATCAGGATTTAACAGTTCTGCAGCAGATCCCGACTGCTCCACCGACTGTGAACTGAATTTAAGACCGTTCATGAATATGCCGAGATCAGTATCGGGATCTCCGATGGTTTCATATACAGGCCGGTCAGGATTGTAATCCGGGGAATTTTTTATATTTCTTTCCATAAGTGCCAGGTATTTCTTCCAGAGTTCGGAAAGGGTCAGTTCCTCCCCTCCGCACCCCTGGAATCTTCCCTGAAGAGTTTCACCGAGTATTGAATCCCTGACGAAACGGTTCAGTGCTGCAGGCGACTTAAACTTCGAACCGGACGGGATCACAAAGCAGTTGCAGAAACGGGCCCTGGTCATGGCAACATACAGCAGGCGCGCCTGTTCCTGAAGACATTCATCGATGGTTTTTTGCTCGGAATCGCTGATTTCACTCTGGTTGTATAAATTACGCTTCAGAAAGTTTTCCTTGCCAAGATCATCAATTGAGGTCAGGCTGCTTAAATTCAGGGTTGCAATTGACTGTCCCTGCTTATATTTTCCCTTGACCGATTTCTCTGCGTTCACATGGTATTTTACCGGCTGTTCAAATTGCTTTTCCATTCCGATATACGGCATGAAAACTATCGGATATTCCAGTCCCTTGGATTTAAAAATTGTAACAATTGAAATCAGATCATCCTCGGAATCAAGACGCAGTTTATTGGCATTACGCTCCGAAGTTTCGCTTTCACCCAGTTCCTCGGCGGTCCTTGCGGTAAACCAGGAATATACGGCAAACGGGGTTGATTCCTTTGTTTCCTGAGTCTGAACCGACTCGGCAATATGCAGGATATTGGTGATAACCTTCTCGGCGTTGTCAAACCGGCGGATACGGTCAAAAAGATTTATTGACTGATCGTTGATAAAATTATAAAGAGCGGCCATGAATCCGCGGGTTTCCCAGAGTTCGAGACAGCGGCCGCACAGTTCAAGAAAACTGTTGTAGGAAACAGAGTCATTGACTACCTTATTGATTTCCTCCAGGGAAAAATGAAGTGTCGGATTAACCACCAGATGTTTAACTTTCGAAGAGTCTCTGATAAACAGCAGAGCCTCCATGAAATCAGTAATAAAATCCCGCTCCAGTCTGAGAGTGAGAATAGTGTCACGATCTGAAAGATAAACAGATCTTATGCCGTATTCCAGCAGAGATTTCTGCACCGCCGATGCTTCAAACTGTGATGATACCAGTACGGCAATATCAGATAATCTCAAAGCGGTAAGCTCCCCGGTTTTTACGTTTCTGAATGCAGCCCGGGTGAGCATTCTGTTAATCTGGAAAGCACAGATGTTAGACAGTATACTCTTCTGTTTCGGGGCGTTAATACAGGCCATTTCTTCAGTAGTGAACAAATCCGCCAGATTGGTATAAATAACCGGAGCGGCAGGTCTGATTTCACCATTCTCATTCCATACCAGTTCGGTGTTTTTAGTTCTGGAACCGACCGGCAGAAAATTTATAGCCCCGGTACGGAAGGTGCGTCGCGCCACGGCCGGAGTCAGCGCTGCTGCACTTGCTGAACTCTGCGCCTCCGGAGCCGCCTGCACAGTCATGGACTGCTCTTCGGAACAGGGATCTTCACCGTTATTCTGAACATCATTGTCAGCAGGAACGTAATCACTGAAAAATTCATTGACAGATCGTACGCACTCAGGGGTTGAACGGAAGTTGATATCCATGTTGTAATAAGCTCCGCCGCATTTTTGTTCATTTCTCTCCCGGGCGGAAAAATAGGTATTAATATCAGCATTTCTAAAACGGTAAATCGACTGTTTCGGATCACCAATCAGAAAAATGGAGCACGGGTAGCCGTCAATATTGTAAAGAGAAGGTCCCTTCATATATATGCTGCTGAATATATCAAACTGACGCTTGTCAGTATCCTGAAATTCATCAATCATCGCCACCGGATAGATATCCCTGATCCTCGATGCCAGCAGAAGAGCATTGGTTCCGTGCAGCGATTCATCAAGAGAATCACGCAGATTGGTAATAAGATCATCAAATGACATCTGGTTTTTCAGTTTTTTCAGATATCCCTTAATCTTTGAAGCTTCACCGAAATGATTGACAAACCACAATGTCAGCAGTGACTGCTCATATTTGGTATATTCGGCAAGTCCTTCAGCCAGAGGAATCTCCAGCGAGTTTGTATAATCCGGCTGTGTCTTGACAGTCTTCTGCTCTATCAGCGACAGATCAATCTTCGGATCTACCTGAAGCAGAAAGGCGGTTACATTTCTGGTTTTATCCCTGGCTACTGCCGACAGTTTCATGCTTTTCTTCATGGCCAGATGACAGTTGAGATCTTTACAGATATTTTTAAGTTCCTGCTGATCAAGTGAATCTACCGTGCTGTCAAAATCTGCCGGTAACATATTTTTATACGGCAGGAAATAAAATTTGACCGCTGCGCGAAGTTTTTCAAGCGCGAATTTGAAATCAGCTGAATATTCCGAAATATCCGGAACTATACGATCAGCATTTTCAAATTCCCTGAGGATCTGATCCTGTCTGGTCGGACTTATAAGGTTCTGCCATACCAGAATATCAAGAGGACCGAGATTTTTTTTGTAAAATTCATTTCTGGTGGCGGCAACCAGAGCTTCCGTATTAAGTTCGTCCTCACTGTCAATGAACTTGTTCTTAAACAGCACCCCGGATTCAAACGCATTGCGCTTAAGCATATTCTGGCAGAAACTGTGAATAGTTGAAATGGTTGCCTTGTCAATTTTTCTTTCTGCAATCTTAAGACTGTTGATCCAGTCATTCAGGCAGGACTTAATCTCTTCTGTGAACTTTCCGTTTTTAGAATCAAAAAGTTCTCGAAGCAGGATCAGTGCAAAGGGATCAACAGAACTAATACTCTGCAGATCAGCACTTTCAAGAAGCATGGACAGTTCGAATGCCTCCCTCACAGAAATAATTTTTTCGAGAACCTTGCGGCGCAGATCTGCGGTTGCCGCTTCTGTAAAGGTAACAAGAAGAATGTGTTCAAGATCAAGGGGAAGACATTTTTGACCGATCAGCAGTCTTATAACCAGACCGGTAAGGGAATAGGTTTTACCGGTTCCTGCGGATGCTTCAAGCACAGCAGGTTTTGCCAGATCAACTTTTTCAATTTTGAATCCGCTTTGTTTTATTTTTGCATCAGATGTCATGAGTAAATCCTTATGCTGATTAAGTTAACTGCTATGCTGTCAGCAGACATTCACAATACAGACGGCAGTTAAAAAGATAACTGAATACGTGGCCGAAATTAAAGCAGCTGCAGTCTCTGAAACGCTCCGCAGTCCGTTTTTGCGGATAGTCGGCCGGATTGTAGAGAACAAACAAATCCAGCAGTCTGTTGATAAAATCAGCGTCGGCAGCGGCGGTTCCGGCATTTTCCAAATAACGCTTCAATGAAGCGAAATCATGATAGTCGGGGTGCTGTTCAAGCATATGCTGTACAGCTGCAATACTACACCTGAGCGAGCAGTTCTTCGAGACAGGATCCGGCAGCAGAGTGAACAGCAGATTAAACAGAGGAGGACAATCCTTTGCCTTTGATTTTGCTTTTGAACCGGAATTTCCACCGTTCATGCGTTCAGCTTCATCCTTGAGAATTGCGATCAGGTAGTCACTGATCGGTTTCTCATTGTTGTTGTGGTTTGCTGACAGCGAATTTGAATTATCAGGTTTTGTATTGATCACATCCGGCATATACTCATGCATTCCGCGGATATATTCGGCAGTCAGAGACTGGAGCATAGTATTCGCCAGCTGTCTGTCGCCCTCATAGAGCATACTGTACTGTCTGCGCTTTTTAGTATTGTTGCTATAGGAATAATCAAGAATTTCATAGTTAAAACCTGTCCCGCCGGCAGTCAGACACAACGTATCAATATAGGCCCTGGACAGGAATCTCAGGGGATACCTGCCGGTATAATTTGATTTTAGATACAGCATCTCATTGGATTTATTGACATAAAGATCATCAATCGTACCTTCAACCGATACAAGATAGCCGTTGCTGTACCTGCCCGAACTGCGGTAAACCTCCGGCAGGGCGGATTCAGGTATTCTGAACTTAAGCCGGATAAATTCAGGGCGGGACTGATAGTCAAACAGTGTTGTAATATCAGGAAGAAACATTCCCCAGGATCTGGCCTGTGCTTGAGCATCAGATTCCCCGCGCACCCCAACCGGAGCTCTTCCGCTGTAGACTACATCCCTGTAATAAGCTTGATCCCAGTGTTTGATTTCCTCATGATGTGAGGTAATCCGATCCCATACCAGAGCACAAATATCCTTCAGAGAAAGCAAATCCTCCTTCTGAGCATCGAAATTTCTGATCGTTTCAAGTTCATCATAACCTACATGGTCACAGATCAGTTTTTTCAATTCCTTGAACTTGGCATACCTGATCCTGGCTTCAGCAGTTTCATCAATATCAAACGGTTCAAACCGATCATCAGTCTCCCATTCAAAACTGTCCTTCACATTAAAGCGGCGGCGGAACATTTCAGCAGTAGGATCAAGCATAAAATCCGACAGATTCCGCAGAGACAGGGTCAGATTAGGAATTTCCGGATCACTACCCTGGTTTTCATCGATAATTTCCAGTTCGATTCCTGGATGCTCAGGCTCCTGCCCGGTTTTAAAGCTGAACCATTCACTCTGATAGGACTGATAGAAGAAATCATGCTCTGCAGTTTTTCTGAAATTACGCAGCGAACGGGATGCGATGGAATCCTGAATAACAATCTTTTTAAGCAGTCTGCCTGCATTATTCTTGTATTCCTGATAAAGCTCGGTCAGGCACCGCTGTTTACCGCTGCGATCTTCATCCTTGAGACTTTTCATCTTATTGAGAATGTTCCGGATATTACCGTAGGTCTCCTCCGTTACAAAGGTTCTGGTAAGATAATTCTCAAGTTCACTGACGATGACCGACGGATTAAGTTCGGTTTTATCCTGAACTGAGCGTCCGATATAGGATATGTAAAGGGAATCCTTGGCAGAAAGGAGCGTTTCAAGGAACATATAGCGGCCGTCCTCCCGGTCGGAGCGATCCCCGCGGATCTGATATCCGTTCTTCATCAGATCAAAGCCGAGTTCAACCTCTTTTTTAGGAAATTCCCCGTCATTCATGCCAAGCAGGAATATATGTCTGAACGGAATACTTCTCATCGGAAGGAAGGTGCAGAAATTAACTTTTCCGGACATAAATTGTTTATACTGCTTGGTTTCTGAAATCGAAGATGAAAGATAGTTCTCAAATACCGATACATCGATGCGGTAATCAGGATCAATATTGTCAAATTTAGCAATCAGATCTTCAATGAATCTTTCCAGTGTCTCCACGTCAGAGGCTATATCGTCATTAACTACGAAGAATCTTTCCAGCAGATCCCGTGTAACAAACTCCTTCCACTGTGCTGCTGTTTTTCCGCCCTCGGAACTTTGCTGAATTTCCAGCAGGGATTTTCTCAAAGCCTCCAGATCATCCACAAATGAAATAAACCGGCCGAGCAGATAGGTATCGGACCCCTCGATAGCGGTGTACGGCTGAATATTGTCGAGGAAGGTATCGCTGTTTGCAATCATAGAGCCGGTAACCATACGGCGGAAGGAACGGTACCAGCTGTTATAAATTTCAATATTCTCACCCGGTTGATTGTTAAGCTGAAAATCAGCATCATTAAAGTCCACCCTGGCATTGACCCTCGCAATCCAGTCATTAATCTGCTCCCATTCTCCGGTACTGATATTGTAACGTTTCTGGATCTGGTCGATGTTCAGGAACTCCATCACCAGCGACGGAGTCAGATGCTTAACATATAGATGAAGCATTTCGGTTACACATTCAAGAAAAGGACTTTCCGACTCATAGGTCTGATCTGAAATAAGATACGGGATCGCCCTTTTTCTGCGTTCGCCGGCAGTATTCTGATCAAGCAGAGGCTCAAAAACCGCTCTGATAAACGGCACATAACTGTTAATATTCGGAACCATGACAATACAGTCACTAGGTTTTAAATCCGGATCCCGATCAAACCTGGTCAGCAATGCATCATAGACACATTCCACCTCACGCAGTCTGGTGTAGGCCGAATGGATCTCAAGATTGTGAGCAATTTTATAATTACCTTCTTCGTTCTTCTGATCGTATACATAAAGACGGGATTTCCGGTGAAACAAATCCTGATTGAACAGGCACTCATAAGGATCAATTTCACTCAGATTGAAAATATCACTTTTGATTGCATTAAGCATAGTGTGGGTGGAAGGTTCACTGTCATTCCACGGATCTTCAAATACCTCGGTGTCATCCGTACCTGCATCAAGCAGCTGGTACAGGTTGTCCCGACCCTGTCTGCCCCATGAAAGCAACAGCGAATTGCCGCCAGAGATGGTTCCGTCACTGGCGAAACTTTTTTCAAGCTCCTCTCTGCAAAGCAGAGTTCTGGAGCCTTCAGGAGCACTGAAATTAGGGAATGTCTTTACCTTGCGCATCAGTTTCTCCGCAAAGGTTTCCGCATGAATTCCGGTAATGGAATCGTAAAGTGTTTTACTGATGTCGCCCCAGTACTGGCAGCACGGATTAAGAAACATGTAGCAAACGTCGATGTACTGACCCAGTGCCTTCAGCAGTTCCAGGAATTTAGTAGGAAGAGAGGAAATTCCGAAAACAAAAATACGCTGAGGAAGTTTTGCGCGTTTGTCACTGTCAGACTTAAGATCAGCAATCAGCTGATCAATCATATTGGCGATATGATGATCACTCTCGTTCTTTTCGAGAATTTTCTCCCAAAGTACCACCTGCCACATATTATTGAGGATCAGAAGCCGGTGCTTTTCACTGAGATTTTTCCACCGTTCCGGGGAAATACCGCCCCACAGCTGATTAAGCGCATCGGTATCAGTGATTTTGTCATCTAAAATCTGAGTTTGAACAGATTTCACATCGTAGAGAGAAAAATTTTCAAGATAGCGGCACGGCTGCTTAGGTGTACCGTCATCATTTCTGTTTTTGAGCCATTTAGTGCGGTACAGCATATATCCGTCAAAAACCTTTGCTATACTCTGGCTGAACTGGAACAGTTTGACATGATCAAGAATTTTCCTACCGCTGCTCTGTGCAGGATCGTCAAAATAAACATAATCGTAAATAGCCCTAAAGCAGTCTACCGGACGATCGGCATCGTCAGAAATCAAATCAGGAAGCAGAGAGTAGATAGTCCACACCATGTTTTCCATTTTAAAACGCTGCTGAGGGTTGCTCTTTTCGTTATAACCGAGGTCGGTCAGCATCTGCCACACGAAAGCCCATGGAAAGGAATACTTAATCTGCATGCTGATCCCGAGTTCATCAGCAATACGGGCATTAAGCCAGTCACTCATGCCGTTGCTCTGGACAATAACCTGTTCACAGTCAAACGGATTGTCGAGCGGATGCTCCTTGATAATATAACTTACCAGAGAGGCCAGATATTCAAGATTGTTTGAATGATAGACTTTTAAATCAGAAGACATTTGCATTCCTTAATAATTAAATTCCGTTTCCTTCCGTAATATCCCGAAAAACAGCAAAATGGCAGCGCAGTCGGGTAATGTTGAAGTTTGATTATAACACAGTGTCAGCTAAAATCTTTGATAAAGTTTCACTTTTTGATAATTTTAACAAAATAATTTAACATATATATACCAATATTGGTATACACCGACATATACCGCCATAGCAAAAACCACACACAAAAAAAGATCTGTCATCGGACAGATCTTTATAAAGTCAAAAATAAGGAGTTCTAATTATGACTAATCATCAATCTTTTTCAGGTATACAGTTGCCAGAGGAGGCAGATTGAAACTGATTGACTGAGGCTTACCGGTGCACTCAATTTCTTCTGTTTCAATAACATCGGCGCCTGTATCGTAGTCACCGCCCCAGTAGTACTTGCTGTCAGAATTGAACACAACCTTGTACTTACCCGGTAAAGGAACACCTACACGGTATCCGTCACGCGGAGCCGGTGTCATATTGGAGATAGATACGATATGACTGGTATTATCCTTGTTGTGTCTCATCATGGCAAAGATACTTCTCTGGTAGTCACCGTAGTCGAGCCATTCGAAACCGGCCTTGTCATAATCTGCATCATACAGAGCTGATTCTGAACGGTAGAAGTTGTTCAGATCCTGAACCATCTTCTGCATTCCCTTATGCTTGTCAAACTGCAGCAGCCACCACTCGAGCTGACCGTCATGATCCCATTCTCTGGTCTGTGCAAATTCACTGCCCATGAAGTTCAGTTTCTTACCAGGATGTGCATACATGTAGGCAAGGTATGCTCTCATGTTTGCTGCCTGCTGCCATTCATCGCCCGGCATCTTGTACAGCAGAGAATGTTTGCCGTGAACCACTTCATCGTGAGAAATTGAAAGGATGAAGTTTTCGTCGTATGCGTAGATCATAGAGAAGGTCATTTCACTGTGATGATACTGACGGTAGATCGGATCAAGACTCATATATTCGAGAGTATCGTGCATCCATCCCATGTTCCACTTGAAACCGAAACCGAGACCGCCCATAAAGGTTGGACGTGAAACGCCGGCAAACGCGGTGGATTCTTCTGCAATGGTCATTGCATGAGGATATCTCTTGTATACTTCCTCATTGAACCAGCGCAGCAGGCTGATAGCTTCATAGTTGTGGTTACCGCCATGGATATTAGGGATCCATTCGCCGTCCTTTCTTGAGTAATCCCAGTACAGCATTGAAGCAACAGCATCAACACGCAATCCATCAATGTGATAATAGTCAAGCCAGAATAAAGCATTCGAGATAAGGAAGTTGCGAACCTCATTACGCCCGAAGTTGAAGATGTAAGTCGTCCAATCCTTGTGGAAACCTTTTCGCGGATCGGCATGTTCATACAGTGCAGTTCCGTCGAACTGAGCAAGAGCAAAACTGTCCGTCGGGAAATGTGCAGGTACCCAATCGACGATGACACCAATACCTGCTTGGTGACATTTATCGACGAAGTAAGCAAAATCCTGCGGAGATCCGAATCGGCTCGTCGGTGCAAAATAACCTGTTACCTGATAACCCCAGCTGCCGTCGAACGGATGTTCTGAGATAGGCATTAACTCCACGTGCGTGAAGCCCATATACTTCACGTAATTTACAAGATCATCAGCAAAGTCGCGATATGTAAGGAATTCATTATTGCCTTTTCGCTTCCAGCTGCCGAGATGAACCTCAGAAACAGCGATTGGCTTGTCAAGATGCGACTCGCTGTCGCGTTTCTTCATATAATCAGCATCATTCCACTTGTAAGAACCGAGTTTATAGATAACGCTGGCTGTCTTCGGTCGAAGCTCTGCTCGGAAAGCATACGGATCGGCCTTCTCCAGAATTCTGTCATCCTGAGTCTTAATCTCGTATTTATAGCACTCTCCTTCCTGAATGTGTGGGATAAACAATTCCCAAACACCGCTTGAACCTCGTGTTCTCATCGGATTGCGTCGACCATCCCAATTATTGAAGTTACCGACAACCGACACTCGCTTCGCATTCGGAGCCCAAACGGCAAAGAATGTTCCCTGAGTCTTCTCAAGCTCAATAATGTGAGCACCAAGTTTATTGTATGCCTTATAATGATTGCCCTCATTAAATAAGTGCAGATCAAAATCTGTCAGAACA
>JAEEGH010003268.1_pt1 | contig 42858 bp, 27 predicted proteins | sample 9134181 | NCBI WGS metagenome assembly JAEEGH01 (sample SAMN16246544, study PRJNA631951) | gut metagenome | biome: gut microbiome; feature: rumen; material: DP-attached | host: Bos | place: Iran: Karaj | collected 2018-10 | reverse complement strand
GAGAGGATGGGCAACGATTCCTATTCATGCGTAGGCAATGAAGCCTTGATGTATTCCGAGTCTTCAGCATTGGCCGAAGAGTTGGAGCAGGTTCACGCTATGAACGACGAACTCGAAGCAAGACTGAAAGAGGTGACAGCGCAACTGATAGACCTTCAGCAAGCAAATTGTGCTGCTGGCAAATAGCCCCCTGCATTATAGCCGTCCCCCGATTGGCGGGGGACTCTAAATCCCGAGGACGTGGCGGCATCCGTGCTCGGCTACTTCGACAAGGCTTGCAAGCGCATCAAGGCTGAGCAGGCTCAGCTGACGTTATTTTTTACTTAAAATTATGACACAAGTAAGATGATTTTTTTTCAAGGTCGTTTTAGTATATTTTTGATGCACTTTTACCCTCAGCGGAGGGCAACAAAACTTCAAATTATTAATTGTGTTTTTAATAGTATTAAGTTTAAGGTTTTGAATGTTTTTTGTCTATCTGTGAGAGACAGGCTAACACTCCCCTCAGCGGAGGGGATTTGTGAGGGTTGTCACGGCAACTGGTAAGCGTGACAAAGCAAAGATACAGTGTCGGATTTTTCAATAGGTATTCAGCGTGTCAACGGCACTGAGATATAGGCTTCTGAGAACAAGTGCGGTTCAAATCCGCACCCTCACACACAAAGACATGATAGTTCGTACATTTGATTTTATGTTCGTACAGCTGCTGGTCTGTGAAGATAGGCAGCACTTGGGCAGAAGATGCACGGTGCATACGGTAAGGCAAAGCAACTTTCGACCGCTGGTAACTGAAATCGGTTCGACTCCGAGGATGCCCACTACTGATAATAACCCATATTGATTGTGCGCTCGCTGGTTCGTGAGAATAGGTGAGCTTTTTAGAAATAAACTAACACGAAGATAAGTCCCGTGGGTGGCTCTATCCGTAAGGACGAGCAGTGCAAGTCCAAAGCACCATAGGATACCCACATTTTTTTGAAACAAATTAAAACAAATATATGACACGAGAAAAAGAAGATAAGATAATAGCACAGGCGCAGGACATTCTTGAAAGGCGCATGGCAGTTAAGACAGACATCAAGATAAACTTGCAGAACTTGGTGCATTACTCAGCATACTATCAAGGCGCAAGGAAAGCCGCAGATGCACTTACCCCATTCGTTATGCGGAATTTCCGTAGCGATGAAAAGGTTTACATTAAAGCCGAACTTGATTTGGTGATTTCAAGTCTGCGCAATACACAACTTTGGCTTGACGGAACGCAGATGCGCTATCGTAACTGGGAGAGGGACAAGAAAGGCAAACTGATAAAGTGTGAAGCCTACTTCGTTGAGAGAGAAACGATAACAAGAGAGGTTAAATAGAAAACTCGAGATAGCCCAACTCGCAAAGGTGCTTGCGTAAGCAAGATAATGAGCAAACAATCCTTGTCAGGTCATTCTCGCAGACCGCTAAAGGCAAGGGTTGACTACTGATAATCTGGTACACCTGAGCGAGTATATGGGGGATGCTCCACACCGTAAGGCTGGAGAAAACACGTTGAGTAACACCACCATCCCCCATTTTTTTGACAACAAACTAATAATAAGATATATGAACAACAAAAACATTATTCGCATTGAGGGTAGCGAGTTCTGGGGTAGGTACATCTACCTTACCGCTGCACAAGGTTTCGCACTCATCAAGCTGATATTTGACAACAGATGTGGCAAAGGCGTGTGCGAGATTGGAGAGGTAAACACACATCCCTGTAAGCAACGACAAGGCTATGCCACTATGCTGATGCAAGAGGCTGAACGCATAGCAAAGGAAAACGATTGTACCGTCATACAACTATGGACGAAGAAAGATAGTTGGATGCAAGAGTGGTATGAGCGTATGGGGTTTGTAGTACAGGACTTTATGACACCTCCGTCAGATGATACGATTTGGTTATGTAAATTCTTAACAGATTAGAACTATGATTGAAAAGATTGCAAGTTTATCAAAATTTAGCAAGAATTATTAAGAATAAGGAACTATGACATATAATGTCTAAGATATGTCTAAGATATGTCTAAGAAAGGAAATAAACTATGACTGCAAAAGAACTATTAGCCTTTATAAGATTGAGGGCACAGCTGAGTAGCCGCATGGTAGATATAAAGGAAACTATGGATTTACAAGAAGCGGCTGAGACTTATGCAAAGTACATCTGTAAGATGCACGGTTGGAAAACTCGATGGATGGGAGACATTACCCGTGAGTTTTGCTCTATCGTAAATTCTTTCATGGACGGCTATATAAAGGCAATGCACGACAATGGATACGTATTCAAGAATGGCTTAGTAAAGAAGCGTGACATTATGGAAGAAATGCCAGTGGGTGCGCTCGAATACTACCGCAAGGATGCAATCGCAGAAACGAAGGCAAAAGCCGTAGAGGTGCTGAGACGTGTGATGGAGAAATACGAAACTTCAAAACAGAACATCAACGTGATTGTTAATGAATTTGAAAGAGAAATAAAGAATAAGGAACTATGAGAATATCAGAGCGATTGAAACGACTGAGGCGATTGCCATACGTCGCAAAGATGTTTAGGGCGATGAATCCGTCATACGGGCATTGTCTGATATGCGGATTGCCTTGGAACAAGAGTGGCAAACATCACATCGTATCAATGCGAGAGTGTACCGATGACCATTGCGGCGAGGGATTCTTCCCCGTCTGCGAATATTGTTGGCAACACGCAGGACTTGATGCAATACTGACGGCGGTGCGTAGGCTCTACAATATGTGGTTGCAACAGGACTGCCATCCGTATGAACTTGACGATATGATTGAGGCAACCATCCGCGACTATTACGAGGACACGGACGAACTGATTGCCGAAGCAATGGAACGACATCTAAACAAGGAGGACTGACTATGAGAGAAATTAAATTCAGGGCACTCAGTATGTGCAGAGGTGAGTGGTGGGTGTACGGCGACCTTCGCCACTATGCCCGCAATCCGCACACCGAAAAGTGGACTATCCACGACCCAGCGACGGGACTTGAAACCGACATCGATGAAACGACCATCGGGCAATTCACAGGCTTGTACGACAAGAACGGCAAGGAAATCTACGAGGGTGATATTGTAAAGTGGGAGTACCCTGACTACAACTCTTGTACAGGGTGGAGAGGAACTGTAAAGGATGTCTGTAAAGTTACGTTTGAATACGGCAGTTTTAGAATAAACACCTATCCATATAACCTCGGTAGTTGCGAAGACTTTTTTGAAGACAAGGAAACATACGGATTAGAGGTTATCGGCAACATTTTTGATAAACAAGAATAAAAATACTATTAAATTATGGCAGAAGAAACAGTAGCAATACCCAAAAAACTGTATGACAGACTGAACTATTTAGGACTGATACCTAACGAGGTAAGAAGCCACAATGTCGGTGAGAGCGACTATTCGCAGCACACCATTCAACCGTGGAGCGTTTGGCTTGATTGGGAACTTAATGCTTGGGATGCAGACATAGTGAAGCGCATACAGCGCAAGAAATCAACTGACCCACGAAAAAAGATTACGAAAAGATAATACATATCTGTCAAGAACGCATCAGACAGATAGACGCATGTGAACAATAAATACTATGACAATAAAGACTAATCTCACGCAAGGGACAGTGACAGTAGAGCAGCTGAATAATGCACTGCCGTATATCTCAGCAATAGTTAAACAAGTGATGGGAGTGGCTAACAATATAGTGTATGTGTCTATGACAGATGCACTATACAACATCAAGCAACATCCACGATACAAGCAACAGATAAAGCAAGCGTTCAACAAGGCGGAAGAAGCGTGGAACACTTATGAGAAAGAACTTCTTAACCCAGTCGGCATACGGTACTTTCATGTTGAGGATATGCCGCCAGAGGTGCGCAAGAAGTACGGTGACATCAGCGACCGTGACTATTATGAATTTTGGCAAAATATAGGCTGGTCTGTCTTTGCTAAGAACAGAGCGTTCTTCACGATGATGGATAACAAGTTTAAGCTGTCCCTTGAAAAGCACGGTGTGCCACACGCTGATAAACTATGCAGGGCAATGACAACGGAGCAGTTACTTAACATCGCTTGCGCTCGCTACCGTGACGCGACAAAGGTCGTACACAAGGAAACAGGACTGCCGTATGATGCACTTGACACTCTGTTCGGTTGTTTCAATCTTAAACGCTTGCACGAAAGATGGGCTAAGGCTATGACGCTGATTGTGCCGAACTTTCCACTTGACGAGGTAGAGGATAAGAACCTGCGTATGTCCGTTGAGCAGTTGTATGAGATTATCGCTGACATACCAGAGATGTATGAGGGTATCGGCAAGTCCACTGAGGACTATCAAGAGGTGTTCCGTACCAAAGGAGAATGGAAAAAGGCACTGAGAGAGATAGAAGAAGAAATGAATGTATTACAGACTAAATAACAGACATGATGACAAATTATGATAAAGAACGTCTCGTCATATTAGAGTATGAGCGTGACAATGCGATTAAGCATAAATGCCCAAGAGTGGCAGCAGCAAGACAAAGGGAGATAGACAAAATAATGAAGAGATATGGAAATGCAGACGTTTAATGTAGGCGACAAGGAGTGCGTAGCGCTTGTGAGAAAACTGACACCTCGTGAATGTTTCCGTCTTATGGGTGTATCTGATACAGATATAGATAAGATACAAGATGCAGATGTCAGCGTGTCGGCACAATACAAACTCGCTGGTAACAGTATAGTAGTTGATGTCTTATACCACATCTTCCGCAAGGCTTTCGTCAATCGTGGCAATGACACAAGGCAGATGACTATCTTTGATGCTTGTGCAGAGCAAAACGAGATTGAGTACACGCACGACAATCCGTTACGAGTTGTAACGCTTTGTTCTGGCTATGACAGTCAGTGCCTGGCACTTGAAAGATTAAAAGCGGACTACCCACCGTTTGACTATGAGTTGATAGCGTGGAGTGAGATAGAGCCTGCCGCCTGTAAGGCACACGATGCACTGTTTCCTCAGTGGGCAGACAGAAACCTTGGTGATATGACTAAGATTGATTGGAACACCGTACCCGATTTTGACCTCTTGTTCTATTCAATTCCTTGCACGGATATTTCTCAAAGCGGAAAACAAGCAGGCTTTACAGAAGGTAGCGGCACTCGCAGCTCTATCATTTGGAATGTGCGTGATGCGCTGATGACAAAGCACCCTAAGTATGCTTGCCTTGAAAACGTGGCGGCAATGGTAAGTCAGAAGTTCCTCCCGATGTTCAACCTGTGGCAGAACGAGGTGATGCGGTTAGGCTACACCAACTTCGCAAAGATGCTTAACGCAAAGGACTACGGAGTACCGCAGAACAGAGAACGTATATTCCTATGGTCTATGCTCAATGAGGGTAAGGACGTAAACTATTACTTTCCGCAGCCAATGCCGCTGACAAAGACACTGAAAGACATCCTTGAAGATGAGGTTGACACACGTTTCTATCTCAATCCTGAGAGGGTGCAGGAGTTTGTGCGTGACAACATAGACAAGGTTACACAATACGCCAACGATGGTGTAGGCGAAATAGAGCCAATGCCTGAGAAGCTAAGAGAATGGGTAGAGAATTATGAGAAGAAATGTATCACCACAGACAAGTGACGGTTGTATTCCTGCGCTGACTACGAGGTACGAGGCAATGGGAGTGACAAATATAATCGGCACAGACCACTACCCGATGGGGGGGGTAATAGAGTATTATGAAATCAGTAATTAACACGGCAGGCGGTCTATGTTCAACCCTGATGGCGCACTACCACAAGGCTGGTGTGATGAACTTCCTGCCTATCAGGGGGGGGGCAGTTAGAAACAGCAATAGTAGAGATTTATGAAAACAAACGTAGTAGCAAACCTGATGTTCCATCCGTACAACACGATGTTTGAACAGTCAAGACGTGTGTACGGTGTCAACGCACTCGCTCCTGCAATGCACACCGTAGGGGGGGTAATTTAGAGCCAAAGATAATAGTAGTGTATGACACAGACAAAACAATGCCGTAGTTGTGGAAGGGTGCTGCCACTAACAGAGTACGGTATCAATAGAGCCAAGAGTGACGGCTACCAGATATACTGCAAGGAGTGCACCAACACCAAAAGACGAGAATACAGAGATAGCGTAAGACGCAGGGAAAGACTAAAAATGTATGAAAGACTGGAAAGGAAATACTAAATCAACATTCAAGACCATCGGAGCGAGTAATCACGCAGACCACGAAAGGGAAAAGCGTGATTACTATGCCACCGAGCCAAAGGCGGCTGAAATGCTCCTTGAACTTGAACAGTTTGCACCGCATATCCTGGAACCGTGTTGCGGAGCAGGACACCTTGCCAACGTGTTCAGACAGGCAGGCTACAAAGTGGAGTGTAACGACATCATAGACAGAGGATGCAACGACACCACAAGCGACTATCTCACACGCACAGAAGAATGGCAGGGCGACATCATTACCAATCCACCATACTCTAAGGCGCAGGAGTTCGTGGAAAAGTCGCTCTCACTTGTCAGCGATGGCAGCAAGGTGGCGATGTTCCTGAAACTGATGTTTTTGGAAGGAAAGAAACGCAGGACACTGTTTGAGGAATATCCACCGAGACGTATATGGGTAAGCAGCTCACGGCTGAAATGCGCAATAAACGGAGACTTTGACAATACAGGCACCAGCGCCACCGCCTATGCGTGGTATGTGTGGGTAAAAGGCTACAAGGGTAGTCCTGAGGTAAGATGGTTTAACTGACATGAGTAAACAAATAACACAGATATTAGGCAACAACCAGATACCTTTGCATGGTATGATAGAGATAGTACTACATATCGACAAGGCAAATGTGTATGATGAGGTGGCAAAGACTACATCGTACACCGGAGCCAAGATGACAGAGGACGAAGGAGCCTATAACCGCATCTTTACCACTGACGCTGACCGTCAGATGTTGGCGAGGTTCTGGTGCGAGGCCTGTGACGGTGCCACTGAGCAGTTCAAGCAGTTCATTACAGCAGTCAGCACACAGTCGGAAGAAGATAGTACAGATAAAGACTATGACGTGACACTTGAACTGAGTAATAGCTATGACACCAACCTCAACGATAGTATTGAGACTTCTCTATTCTCCTACTTCGTGTCGTACATTGTTTCCCGATGGTATAAGTTTACAAACAAATCAGAGGCCGAGAGCTACTTCAATGATGCCGTGGGCATGATGGACGACATAAGAAGAAAGATATATTATCGGAAGAAACCAACGAGGATAAAGCCACAACAAGTATAAACAAAAAAATAAACTCATTTATGGCAAAGCAGACAATAACAATCACTCTGTATATGTCAGAGCTGATATATGATGTGCAGAACAAAACATATCTGACAGGACGTAGCAGGCAGACAGGCGAGAACCACGAGGATGTTGCCAATATGCAGGCTAACGATGATGACGAAAACGCAAATCAGATACTGCGCAGTATAGGTAACGCCTACGGCACTCTGCGAACAAAATTGTCAGAGTATATCAATGAGGATGGCACCACGTCGTCAAATGAGCTGACAGATGGCACAACAGACATTACGGTGTCTTTGCTAATGCCAAGCAATTACAACAAGGCAACAAAAGATACTATCGCTGACGCAATGCACCAGTATATAGTCAATCTGTCTATCGGTGATTGGTTCATGATTACCAACAAAACAGACGCATCAGACTACAATACTATGGCAGGAGCAGCACTATCAGAGATACGTGAGGCCCTGAACAAGCGTGTGCGCCCAACACGAACAAATATATAATGGTAGAGAAAAATAGATACATAAGCACAGGTATTCCTCCACGCAGGAAAATGGCAACAATAATCATAGAGAGAAATAAACTACTCTATGACATCAAGAACTATGCCTATGTGGAAGGAGACATCATGCAGACGGAAGACGACCACGACCGACATCAGGTGCAAGACATCTGCGAGGATGGCAATATAGACCGTGTAACACGTGTGCTGAGCCTCGCATATACGGAATGTCTTGAGACACTCTACCCTTATGCTAAGATGCCTGTGCACAATGATACAGCCAGGATAAATCATCTTAACGAGTGGAGTGACTACAACTTCTACTTGCTTCTGCCTGATGATTTCTCAGAGACCACCGTGTCCTTCTTAAAGGAGCAAATAAACGAGTATATGGTATGCCGAGTGTTGGCTGATTGGCTTAGCATAACCAAACCATCTGCAGCACCTAACTGGGAAAATAAAGCAGAGAACGCAAAGACAGAAATTGCTAATGCACTCAACCATCGTGTAAGGAGAACGAGAAGAACACAGACACCATTCTAATATCTATAATAGAAAAAGATAGACAGACAGAATAACACTATATATATAATCTATCTAACTTAGTTGGGGTAGGCTTGCCAAGATGGCTTGTCTATCCTTTTTTTATACCCTGACAAGTGAACAGATAAACATCTATGACATTTATTTATATCTATCTTTGTGAGAAAACAAAAAAATATAAGCAATGAAGATAAGATTTAACGATTTGTGCAGCGCATCCTCTATGTATGTACCACGCAAGAAGATGTGGATAGGTGCAGCGATAGGTGCCGTAGGTTCTATCGCCGGAGGTATTGCACAGGCAAAGATGATGGGCAAGGTAGCTGACAACATCAAGCGGCAGCAGAAGGAAAACCAAGATTGGTACGACCGTAGATATAACGAGGACGCTACACAACGTGCAGATGCACAGCGCTTACTCTCTATAACCGAAGATGCCCTCAAGAAACGTAACAAGGCAGCAGCAGGCACCGCAGCAGTAATGGGTAGCACCAATGAGACGGTAGCGGCAGAAAAGGCGGCCAGCGCACAAGCGCTTGCAGACACTATGGGTAACATCAATGCTCAGGCAGAGAATAGGAAGAGCCAGATAGAGAGTCAGTATATGTCAACGAAGAACAGTCTGAATGACAAACTGAACGACCTCTATACTCAGCGTGCACAGGCAGTAGGCCAGGCCATACAAGGAGTAGGACAAGCAGCAGGAAGTCTGCCAATCTAACCATACTAACGAGATAAAGAGACATGGCAACAAAAGACGATATATTAGCAACCACAACAACTACATACAGGAATACCCCTGGTACGGAGGTTGACGAGGCTACAGGTGTGAAAGTGCCTGCAACCCCGTCAACACCTGCACCAGCGGTAACTACTGCTACAACACCTGCACCAACATCAACGCCTACGCCTACACCTACAACGAATACAATAGTTGCAGGTGGCAAGAAAGACCCTTTGGTATTCAAGGACAATGGCAAGACCGTGGAGGAAGTGAGCGGAACAGGCAAGAAACCTAATGTTGATGTGGGCATAGTCGGCTCGCCTGACCCCACAGGAAAAGGGCCGGGCAGAGCGATGGTCTATCCATTGAATAATAACAGTGGCGATGGAGAAGGAGAAAGCACATCAACGCAGACACCGAACAATACCCCATCATCTACCAATCCGCAGGATATGCGCAAGGCTATAATGGGTGATGACACCAAGAAGGTAGAAGATGATATTGCCAATGGTGGTGAGCCTCCGAAGGTTAAGGACTATGATGCACTGTTAGCCGCATTAGGCAAGAAGCACGGACAGCTGACACCTGAAGAACTGGAGAAACAGCGTAAGAAGGAGAAGCGAGATAAATTGTTTGCTGGTATAGGCGACATGGTGAGTGCACTGAGCAATCTGTATTTCACGACTAAGGGCGCACCTAACTCATACAACCATGATAAGAGTATGACATCTACCATGGAGAAGCGTTGGGATAAGATACGAGCGCAACAGAAAGAGGATGAACGAGCATATCTCGCAGAGTATGAGCGCCTGATGAGAGAGAGGAGAGCTGACAGAGACGCAGCCATGAAACAGAAATACAATGATGATTTGATGGCACTGCGCCAACGTCAGTTAGATGTGACTGAGGCAGACAAGAAAGCCACGCAGGATAGAAACAATACGCTGGCGCAGGCACGTGCAGAGTTGTATAAGGCTCAGCAGAGCAAGGACGAAGCGCTGATAGCCTACACACAAGCCAAGACGCAGGCGCTTGTTGATGGTGCAGATGCAGTCAAGGCAGAGAAGATTGCCAAGGCAGCTAAGGCAGAAGCCGAAGCAAGGATTGCGAAGAACAAAGCTGCAGGTGGGGGCTCCGGCTCTGGCACGAGCAAGAAGAAGAGCGGTGGTAGTGGTGCTGCTGGTACAGACAAGGATAATGTCACTTATACCGACTATTATGACAGAAATGGAAAAGTTAGTAAGAGAGTAGTCAAAAGACAGACAAAGGAAAAGCAAAGAGGAGGTAGCGGTGGCACTGGCAACAGACAAGGAGGCAACGGCGGAGGTAGCGGAAATTACTCATCTTTCAATATAAATAAACGAACGAAAAAGTAAGTAATATGGCACTTAATAGTAAAGTCAAGTATATATACGACACCTTAAAAAATGGTGGTGGCAATGTAGGTTCAGAACAGGAGTTTAATGACTGGTTTTTTGCCAAAGGTAAAGAAGGTTATCAAAATCGCAAGTATGTGTACGAAACGCTGACAAAAGGTGGTGGCGACGCAGGTAAAAGTTACGAAGAGTTCCGTGACTGGTTAGGTTTGCACTCAGTGAAGCCACAAGTTAGACCTCAGCAACCAAGTGCCACACAGCAGTTGCAGTCAAGAAAGGTGCAGGCTAAGCCACAGACCGCAACACCAATGACGGCAGAAGAGCGTGAACGTATGATGACAGGCGTTGACGCTTTGAAGCAACGTGCAGCAAATGCGGTAGAAAGCGGTACCAAAAGAGTTGAAAACATTGATACTTACCGTAAAAATAAGCAGAAAAGCCAATATGGTAATGTACAGTTAGGTTATGAGCGTCCGTCAGATGTAGGCAAAACACCAGAGGAAATAAGAGAGGAAACTCCTAATACCTATGGCGATAATCAGAATGTTGTAAGAGGTGAAGACCAGTTCGATGCAGAGACAGGCGAGTTCAAACCTTCTTATGTCACAAGTTTTGGTAATGCCTACGAAAACAAGGCAGAGGCGAACCAGGAACAAGACGCTATAGACGAGGCTATGCGTACAGATGAAGAGCGTATGCAGGCTAATCGTCAACAAGTGAACAGACTTGCCGACGATATAGATAACTATATGCAGCAAGTCAAAGATGAGAGTGGTCGTGGTGCGTTGTCTATGGGTGCGTATTACGGTCAGGCAGGTTATAGCATGATGGAAAATCCTGAATGGATGGCAGCTGCTTCTGCACGTACGGCTATACAAAATGCACGTAATATCATAGCAGAAGCAGACCATAATGCTCAAAATGGCACATTTGGCAAGTGGTGGGAAAGTTCCTTTGCAGGAGGTGCTGCACGTGGTTTTGGTCAAAAACTTTTTGATGTACACACATGGGATATGGGATTGTCCGACACATCGGAAAGTAGGAGTCTGCTTGATGCACTCAATAAAGCGGACAAAGGACAACCTTTGACTAAGGGAGAACAGATGATGCTTGACGCAAAAGCTGTAGAGTTAGCAACACAAGCATACTTCGGTTCTACAGTAGGACATGGTTATAAGGCAGGACAAGTAACGGCAGAGGCATTGCCGTTTATGTTGGAAATGTGTATCAACCCTGCATCAGCTGCAGGACGTTCTGCACAATCAATGCTGACACGTTACGCCTTGAAAAAATTTGGCAAATCAGCCATAAAAAAAAGTGGAGAAAAGTGGCTTAAAGGTCAGATACTACGCAAAGGTGGTCGTGTATTGGGCGATATTGGCGGTGCTATGGTAATGAGCGGCACAACAGGAGCGGCAAGAACCATGGCAGATGCAACGCAACGACATATCGGAGACTTAAAGTTTGATGCAGCTAAAGGCGGTCAGGTAAGATATGGAGGTCACGAGAACGGACAAGACTGGGGAGAGGCTATTGCAAAGGCGTATGCTGGTACCACTATAGAGAATTATTCAGAAATGGTTGGTGCCTATCTTGATTTATTGCCAGGTTTAGGTGCAAAACTTGCTACCAAAGGACTTGATAAGATAGGATTAAGTAAGGTTAATGATTTTATTCGCAAGGTCAAGGCGACTGACATAGCCAAAGCCGTTGATGATTTTGCAAAGAAAACACAGTGGCATGGTGTATTTGGTGAGTACGCCGAAGAAGTTGTAGGTAATGTTATGAACGCCTTGTTAGTAGGCGACAGTAATTTTGACGTTATCGACGACGAAGGTAATCTATCCTTCCACGAAGAAGGCTCTGTATTCAATCTTGACGATAATTTAGAAACATTCTTAGGCGTGTCATTAATGGGAGGTTTTATGAGTGGTGTCAAAACGCTCGGTTATCGTACTCCTAAGTATCAGGCACGTAAAGACATGGAGCGTGCTAACAGGCAATGTTTGCAGGCTTTCAATGGAAACCGTGATTTATGGGGGCAGTTTGCGCCAGTTCTTGCCACAGGAAGTGATGAAGATATAAAGGGTTTGTTGCACAAAGTCCTGACAGACGAGGTCGAAGTTACACCTGAACAGAAGATGGCAATGCTCAACTACGTTAAAGAATCGCAGAAATACAAAGGAGTATTACAGGCAGAGAACAAGCGTAGGACGGATGATGATGCAAACGAGACGTTGACAGATTTAGAGACAAGTTTCGATAACGGCTATAATCTGCAGACTGCGAAAGAGCAACATGACGCAAAAAATATGCGTGATTATACACGTCAGCAGTTAGAGGAATTAGTCAGTGAGGACATGATGCGTCAGTTCGACGAAGACCCTATGACAGCATTGTACATTATACACGATAACGAGCAGTGGAGTGATGAAGAAAAGCAGAAGGCGCTTGACTATGTGAACGCCAAGGCAACGTATGACGGCATGATACAGTCTGTACGTGACCGCATAGAGACCGAGACACAACAGGCAACAGAAGAGATTGACAGCCGTGTGGCGAGCGAGGAGCAGGGCGGTGACGGCAAGATACACCCTGCAACGATGAAGGCTGACAACAGACAGGTGTATATTGTCAGTGGTAATGTGCGCATGCTTGATGATGGCAGCATGGTTGACCGTGAGAACTCCGACAAAGACCTTATCGTGCGTGATGCAGAGACAGGCAAGGTGGAGTTTGTCAGCATAGACGATATACTGCGTACAGACGAAGTGGAGGATGCCGAGCAACTGAAACAAGAAGCTGTGCAGAATATTCAGGAGACAGTAGCCACAGAGGCGAGCAACGCAATAGACGGTGTATTGTCATTTGAGCCAAACAGTAACTTCACCATTATGTCCGATGATGGTGTCGAGCATACTGTACAGGTTGTACAAGACCAGGGCGATGGTACGGTAGCCGTACTTCTTGATGGTGCCACAGATGCAGTGCCTATGGTGAAAGAACAGTTGCAGGAAATGTCAGAGGCATATAACATGTCACGTCTGCAACAGTATGAGGCAGAGAAAGCCGTGGAACGTACAGAGGAAGCGCAGGAGCAGTCTGAAACAGCAGAAGGTGCTGAGGAGGTTGCCGAGGGTGCAGAAGGAACACCAGCAGAGGAAACACCGACAGAGGAAGAAGAGCCAATGCCGATGATAGGCGAAGGCGAGGACGCAGAGCCGGACTTTGCAAGTGTTACTCCTGAGCGTGCGCACAAGTACGTGTATGAGGAGAGCGGACTGGACGAACAGACCGCAGACGAGTTTGTGGCGAATAATGCCAAGGCTGCAAAGACTGCACTTGACAAGGCTGTAGCAAAGAAACCAAAGATAGGCACCAATATAGCCAAGTACAACAAGGAGAAGGCGCAGTATGAAGCAAATGTACAAGCTGCACAAGAGCAGGTGGACTATTGGAACGGTGTCAAGGCACAACGTGACGCAGTAATAGCACAACGCAATGCAGAGCGTGCAGCAGAGCGCAAAGCCATAGAGGAGCGTGAGAAAGCCAAGGCAGAAGCAGAAGAAGCAGCACGTCAGGCAGAGATAATCGCAAGACAAGAGGAAGAACAGGCACGTGGAGCCAATACCGTAGGCGAGCAAGTGAAACAGAAGTGGAACGATGCGCCAAAGGTAGAGGGCAGTGAGACAGAGATAACACTGCAGAACGGTGAGCGTGTCAAGGGCCGTTATATGCTTATTGAGAGTGGAGCCGCCACAGCGAGCCATGATGCACGTAACGGCTTTGCCCGCAGCGAAGGTTTCCCTGTTGACGAGAGCGGACAGACCGTTAACGACCGTGACTATGAGCGTGACAAGGATGCACAGAATGTTACACGTTCAATGGGTGAGGCATACGACAGCAGAGCAATACAAGACGTACCAGTAGTAAGCCGTGACGGTGTAGTGCTGTCAGGTAACGGCAGAACTATGGCAGGCGAGATTGCCGCACAGAACGGTACCGATGGAGCATACACAGAACATCTACGCAACTATGGTAGTCAGTATGGCTTCACACAGGAGCAGGTGGACGGTATGCAACATCCACGATTGGTATTCGTGCCTGAAGGAGATATGCCATACACCACAGAGACGTTTGCCAAGTTCAATGAGCAGGCGATGAAGAGCCAGAGCAAGACTGAGAAAGCCGTTAAGATGGGCAAGGTGGTGGATGATGCTACATATAACAACCTTGTCAGCATGGTAAGTGGCTTTGACAGTCTTAGCGACTTCTACAATTCTCCAAAGGGAGGTGCGCAGGCTGTGAACGCACTGCAACAGGCAGGAGTAGTGAACGAGAAACAGATGGCAGAACTCTATGACGGAGAGAAACTGAGTGAGGCAGGACGTGCTTTGCTCGAAAGCGTGCTGATAGGCAAAGCCTTTGAGGGTAATGCCGACATGGTGCGTATGCTGTCAGAGTTCCCTTCACTGCGCAGGAGTGTAGTCCAGGCACTGACGGAGATAGGCAGGAACAAGCAGTTGGGTAATGACTACAACGTGACTGATGAACTTGCAGAGGCAGTGAAACTTGCATACAATGCGAGAAAGCAGGGTTATACGCAAGGACAGAGTGTGAGCGCCTTTGCACGTCAGCTTAACCTGTTCCCATTTGACGAGGGCAGTGAGACGGTGGCAGACTACACCAATGCAACAATACTGATGCTTGCTGACGCACTGAACGATAATAGGGAGACACTGCTGAGAAACAGCCTTGCACTGTATAATGATGCAGCGAATGACGCAGCAGCCGGACAGTTGGATATATTCGGTGGTGGTGTCAGAAGTAAAGAGACAATAATCAAGGACGTATTAAACTTTTTGAACAATGGAGAACGCAAAGAACAACGAGCAGCGCTCAACGACGTGGCAGAGCGCAGGAAAGCCAACGCAACATCAGGAGCAGGTAGCACTGAGGAAAATGGCACTGATGGCGCAAGCGATGAAACAGGCGCAGTGAATGAGGCGGTGGCGCAAGCCGAGGCTGAAACCGACACTACACCTACTGACGCACAGAAGGAGGCTGGAAACTACAAGAAAGGTCATGTAAAAATAGATGGTTTCGACATAACGATTGAGAACCCAAAGGGTAGTGAGCGCAGTGGTACTGATGCATCGGGCAAGAAATGGAGTATCACTATGCAGAACACCTATGGCTACATCCGTGGTACGGAGGGTGTTGATGGCGACCACATAGATGTATTCCTGTCTGACAATCCTACGGAGGGTAATGTGTTTGTTGTTGACCAGGTAAACAAGGACGGTAGCTTTGACGAGCATAAGGTGATGTATGGCTTCCCTGATGCAGAGAGCGCACGTAGGGCATATCTTGCTAACTATGAAGAAGGTTGGCAGGGGCTTGGTGCTATTACTCCTGTCAGCAAGGAGGAGTTTAAGAAATGGATTAACAGCAGTCATCGCAAGACAAAGCCATTTGCAGAGTATAGCAGCGTGAAACCTCTTGAAGAAAACAAGAAGGTAACAGATACTAAGGAAGAAGACGCAGAAATAAGAGAGCGTATCAATGAATACAGAAAGGAATACCCTGATAATATGGTGTTCCCAGTAAGACACGCTGACGGCAGTGCGACATATTATGACAATGATGCACGTATAGTGGCAGAATTGTTAGGTGTAGAGCTTGATGGTACGAAACTAACCGTTGACAAGGAACAGTTTGACAAGTCTCTGCAAAAACTTATCGCTACAGGTCGCAGAGTTGGCATGTTAAAATCTGATAATGCTACAGTGGAGCTTTCATCTGAACAGCCAGAGCAGAAGAAACCTGCAGAGAAAAAGGCAACGAAACCAAAAAAGGATGCGTCGGCACCGAAGACATCAGGCGCAAGAACTTCCGGCAAAGGAAAGATAGGCGATGTTGGCGAGCGACTGGAGGGCGCACGTAAAGATATGCTGAAAGTGCTGAGCAAGACTTTCGAGGACGCAACAGTACAGGCATTGATAGAACTTCCATTCTCTAAGGCGTTCAAGAAACCTGACTTGAAAAAAGCGGTAGAGAGTGGTGCGCTGCGTGAGGAGGATGCACTATTCTATGAGACGCTGTTTGCTCTGATGAACACCAATAAGCCTAAGGTTACAAAGTCTGAGCTATGGAAAAAGAAAAATTATGAGAATTATGAGACAAGTGTGGATAAGTGGGCAAAGCAGACGCATAACACACTGTCTTTCCTCAAAGAGTTCGTTGAGGCAACACCAGAGCAACGTGACATTATGATGCGCACGATGATGGAGAACCATTACCCTGAGCGTGATAAAGAACTTGCAGACATAGAACAGCGCAAAAGGTGGAATAAAGATTACACCTATGTTGATGCAGACGGCAAGGAGCATGAGAAGAAATACGAGTGGGGAGACAAGACAACTCCTAATACGGTGTGGGTAATGCACGAGATATTGTCAAGGCTTGGTTACGAAGTAGGCGATAAGATGGATATACCATACGGTGTAATCAAGGCATCAGCCGATGGACTGTATTTCGGACTGACAGATAATAAGAATGACAAGAACTACGCCATTGGCACGTTTGCAAGTATAGAAGACGCAATAGATGCAGCAGTCTATCTTGCAAAGGTGAAGCGTGGTGACACAGACTTGCAACATCCTAAAAGACTGTTCAGTGTTGTACATACAAAGACTACTTACAAAGACAGTGGTAAGTATAGAGTTGTCTATGGCAGGAACCTGAACGAAAAGCAGTTTGACAGCAAGGAAGAGGCAGACAAGTTTGTCAAAGAGAAAGAGGCAAGAGCTATCTCTGCGTATGCGTCACCTATACAGGAAGTGGACGAAAGGACTGATTATGTGATTACGTTCTACCATCCGCTGACAGGAAAGAAGATGCAGATAGACAATGAGAAGTTTGCCACTAAGGCAGAAGCCCTTGCATATCTGTCTGAGAACATGGAGAGTGTCAATGAAGCTGTCAATGAGAAACTGCGTGCAGAGGCAGAGCAGAAAGGACAGAAGAAAGAAATAACCGCTGACGATATGATGCACGTATCATACGCCTATGATGTGGCAAACAAAACTGCGAGCTACGCCGTGTATATAAACAAGGAAGTGGCTAACAATTACGGTATGCCTGTAATGCTGCGTGATGGTTTCCAGAGTCGTGAGGAAGCAAAGCAATGGCTTGAGGAACACAAGACAGAGGTGTTTGACATATACAAGAAGGCAGAGGCACAGCGCAAAGCATACGTCTATTTCTCATCAGGACAGGACACAAGAGTAGGCGAGGACTACCGTAACGGTAAGGATGTGACGGCAGAGGACTTTATGAACGAGTTTGGTTTCCGTGGTGTACAGTTTGGTAACTGGACCAACCAGGCAGACCGTCAGATGGCTATCAACCAGGCATACGATGCACTGATAGACATGGCGCACCTGCTTGGCGTATCACCGAAAGCACTCAGTCTTGATGGCAAGTTAGGTATAGCATTTGGTTCACGTGGCAGCGGTAATGCTAATGCACATTTTGAGCGTGAAGAATTTGTTATCAACCTTACTAAGACAAGAGGAGCCGGCTCACTTGCTCATGAATGGTGGCACGCCCTTGACAGTTACTTTGCAAAGCAGGCAGGTATGGAGCTTGGTATGGTGACAGAGCAGACATCGTTAGAGATGCGTGAGGAGCTGCGAGAGGCATACAACAACCTTGTAGATGTCATTAAGGAAACCGATTACTACGAGCGCAGCAGGAAGAGCGGTTCATACTGGGGCAGTATTGTGGAAGTCACAGCACGTCTGTTTGCGGAATGGGTTGACCGTGAGTTAAAGAAACGTGGAGAGTTAAACACTTTCCTGTCACGAGGTGCAGACGAAGAGCGTTGGCAGCAGATGATGTACGATGTACACAGAGCAACTGCAACGGTATCAGGTAAGGAGCCAATGACCTTTGACGAGTTCAAGCAGACGAAAGAGAGTCTGAAAGGCTATCCATATCCATCAACTACGGAAGTAGAAGAACTGGGCGATGACGTGCGTAACATCTTTGAGACCGTGCAGGAGCGTATAGACGAGGAAAGCGGAGCTGTAGCACTGTTCCACAAGGCAAGCGAGGAAGCATCAGAGGTGTCAGAACAAGAAGGCGCACTGCGTGACGCACTTGTAGAAACAATGCGTAATGCAGGCATAGAGGTTGTTGCTGATGAACAGGAAGGCCAGCGTGTGCTTGATATGGTGAACGGGGAAAATGCTACTTTGAGTAAGGCACAAAAAAGAGCAGCTGAAACCGTCTCCGTTGCTTCAAATGAAGAACATCATCAAACCGTCGTTTCAACTACTGATGGTGCAAAGGTACTAAATAATCTTGATAACCTTGCAACAAATTTAGAAAGTTTAACACAAAATCCAGTAAAAACTTTCTTGGGTGAAGTCGCAAAAGCACTTGAAGCAACCAAACATGGTAGTAATAGTCAGTATGCGACATTTGAGACAAAGAACGGAAAGATTGTAACAATACGTCTTGCTAACCATAATGCAAAGGTTTCTACCTTTGACAATCATGGGGAAGATGAGGGTATCAGTATTGTTGTGTCACCTAAGAATAATACAGGCACTATACTTGACGGTAATGCTCATGTTGTGGAATATTATTATAATGTGATGAAACTCCGTCGTGCCGAGGGTAAGCCTTTGGCTGACATTGTTCGTGCAATCAAGCAGTCACTTTATAGCGGTGAGTTCAACGACCCTACAGGAATTGCAGAACGCCAGGAAGTGAACAAAGATATTATCCGTGAACATCGTTCTGCAAAAGATAACGTTTCTCAGGAGATATTTGTCAGCAATGCACGCAGAGCTGTTGAGGGTATCAAGCAGGAAAAGGCTACGGCAGAGCAGTGGCTCGCTATGTTGCAGAAGAATGGCGGTCTGAAAGCAGGCGAGGATAAGTGGCTTGGGCTGTCTGACTGGCTAAAAGATAAGAAAGGTAGTGTCACCAAACAGGAGATACTGGACTTTATTGCAGAAAATCAGATACAGATAGAGGATGTTCACTATGCAGAAAATCTGTCAGAAGAAGCGCTTGGCATTGGAGAAGAAGGTACAGGACTTATCAACTCCATGCGTCTTTCATACACCACAAAAGGCTTACAGAACAAGCGTGAGATTGCTTTGGTTGTTCCTGCTATTGAACCATACAACAAACATGACGAGATACATTTCGGTGATGCAGGAGAAGGTCGTGCTGTTGCGTGGTGTCGCTTTGGTGAGACAACTGACAAGGATGGCAAGCGTGTTCTTGTGATAGATGAGATACAATCTAAGCGTCATCAGGACGGAAGGGAGAAGGGTTATAGAACAAACTCTGTTGAAGAATTGAATCGTCTTTCTACAGAGGTAGAGAATAACCGACATGCGTATAGTAATTACGAAAATGAGATTATTCAAAAATACGACATCATTAAAGGAAGAGCACTGTCTTCTGATGATGTCGTGGGCGAAATTCTTAAAGTTGCCTCTCCAGATGAAATCAAGAAGCTTCGGGATTTAAGGGAAGCAGAGCTAAATTCTTTAGCTGCAAAAGAAGAATACGAGAAAACTCACGGGGTGAATCGTAGGGACCTGGTTCCTGATGCTCCATTCGATAAGAACTGGCATGAGCTTGTCATGAAGCGCATGCTTCGCTATGCAGCGGAAAACGGCTACGACAAGGTGGCATGGACTACTGGCAAGCAACAGGCAAAGAGATATAGCCTCTCTAATAAAATAGAAGATTTCTATTACAAGAAGAATGAAGATGGCACATATAATATTTCAGCTTTAGCAGTAGTTAAAAGGAATGGTTACACAGATTATAAAGAATATAATTATGACAACCAAACGGAAAAACAGCTTACCGAACTATTAGGCAAGGACATTACTGCAAAGATTGTTAGTGGCAAAGGTCGTAAAGGCTATACGCACAAAGGCGCAAATGACTGGACTACCTTTAAGGGCAAGGAACTGGAAATGGGTGGCGAAGGTATGAAAGGCTTTTACGATGAGATACTGCCTCGTTTCATGAACAAGTATGGTAAGAAGTGGGGAGCGCAGGTAGGAGAAACGGAACTGCCCCAGGTGGAAGAAACGGGTCGCAGAATGTGGAGTGTTGATGTAACACCTCAGATGAAGGAGAGTGTGATGATGGGACAGCCAATGTTCTTCCGTACAGCGAACGGCAAGGCATACGGTTTTGTCAAGGATGGCAAGATGTATATCGACCCAAGCATAGCAACGAGTGAGACACCAGTGCATGAATACACCCACTTGTGGGCAGAGGCACTGCGCAAGGGCAACCCTGAGAAGTGGGAGGAGATAAAGCGTGTGTTGCTGAATGACGAGAGTGTTAAGCCGTTTATTGATAAGGTAAGGAGTGAATACCCTGAACTGACTAATGAGGATGACCTGCTTGACGAGGTACTGGCACAGTATAGCGGCAAGCGTGGTTCAGAGCGTCTGAGAGCAGAGGCACAGCGCATAGCTGACAGCAAAGACGGTGCGTTTGAGAAAGCAGATGTGTACAGAGCTATGAACAAGCTGAAAGATGCTATACGCAGGTTCTGGCAGGCATTTGCGGACTTCATGCACGTACCATACAGAAGCGCAGATGAGATAGCAGACCGTGTGATGTATGACTTGCTTAGTGGTGTTAACCCACGACAAGAAGCAGAGAAGATGCAACAGAACCCACACAAAGCACGTCAGCTTGAAATCGTGACGAAGGAAAATCCTATGCGTGACGATTATCATACAGGAATACGCTCCATTGACGACATAAAGACGTATGAGGAAGCTGTTAACGAAGGCGAGGGTATGGATATGTACCCTGACTTTACCGAGGAAGACGCAAGAAAAGCATTGGAGAGCGGTGAAGTAACCGTTTACAGCAGCAATCCGATAGAGAACGGAGTATTCGTTAGCACCAGCCGTAAGGAGGCAGAGGACTATGCCGGTGGTGGCAAAGTGTACAGCAAGCGTGTACCATTGTCAAACGTGGCATGGTTGCAAGCCAACGAGGGGCAGTATGCAGAAGATAGCGAAAAGTCCCGTGATGAGGCGTACAAAGAAGCTGTAGAGAACGGAGATACTGAGACGGCTCAACGTATGGTTGATGCTGCAGCAGAGAGTGCTGGTTATGAGTACAAAGTATATCACCAAACAGATAATGACTTTACTGTATTTGACCCACGACACAAAGGTTCGGGTACCAATGACTATCTTATGCCTTTTGGAATATTCCTCAAACCAACAGACAGGAATATCGGCATTAACGGAAAGAAACAGATGCCGTTATATGCCAAGATAAACAATCCTCTACGCTTTGCAGACCGTGAGGAGTTGCAAAATTGGTTGGATGAAAATATTGTTGGCTACAAAGCTGCACGTGAAGGGTATGAGCGAATAGACAAAGATTTCAAGAAACGCTTTGATGAGCAAGAAGAACAAGAGACGGAAAGATACACCGAACTGTGGAACCGTTGGAAGGCAGGGGAGATTAGTGAAGAAGAGTACCAACAGAAAATCAGCGAAACAGACGGTACGCAGGCGTTGCTTGATGAATGGAAAGAGGCAGTCAACAAGCAGTCAGCTGTAATGAAAGAACTCGTTGATGCGTATATGCGTGACAGTGAGTATGACGGCATTATAGTAAACAATGACAGAGGTAGTTTTGGAAGACAAACGCAAACAATACTTGTCTTTGAACCTGAGCAAGTAAAGAGTGCAGATGTCGTAACGTATGATGATGCTGGCAATATAATACCATTGAGCAAACGTTTCAACTCAAAAGAACCAGACATACGTTTCCAAAAGGAAGAGGATAACGCTGCATTAGAAGAAATCCAAAATCGCATGGAACGTGCCCCTGTAACAATACGTGACGATGCAGAAAAGACAAAGGAGTTTGTTAAGAACTCTATTGAACGTCAGGTAAACATGGATACTTCTTTGTTAGTACGTGCGCAGGCAAAAGCGGAAAAGGCAAAGTCACAGAAAGCAAAGGATAATGCTCTTGCAGATGTGGAGATGTACAAAGAGCGCATAAACCGGTGCAAGCACGCATTAGAAATACTGAAGACAGACGAAGGTGCCACCATGCAGCGTGAAGGTGACGGCAGGGTATTGTCTATGTCACAGGATAAGAACTACTCACGCAAACAGCGTTGGGAACTGATGCAACGTGAATGGAAGCGTATGCAGAACAAAGCCAAGGAGTATATCGACATCCTGAAACTTGACAGAATTGCTGTTTATGGTACCGTAGAGGATATGCCAGAGGGTATGCGCAACAGTCTGTCAGAACGTAAGAAAAAGGCTAAAGGTTGGTATGACACGAAGACAGGCAAGATTGTTATCATACTCGGCAATCACCGTAATGCAGAAGATGTAGCGAAGACAATCCTGCATGAGGCAGTGGCACACTACGGACTGAGAAAACTGTTTGGCAAGAACTTTGACACGTTCCTTGATAACGTATATCAGAACGCAGATGTTGACGTGAAGATGCGCATAGCTGATATGGCAGCGAGACAACGAGCCAAAGACAGTGCAGCGAACCGTGCAAGACGTACCACAGAGGACTATCTGCGTATCGGTACGGAGGAGTATCTGGCGAAACTTGCAGAGGATATGGACTTTGAGAACAGGCGTGAGAGCTTCTGGAGCAAGATTAAGAGTCTTTTCATACAGATGCTTGAGAGTATAGGCTTGAAGGACTATGATGCAGGAGTATTGTCAGACAACGAGTTGAAATATATCCTTTGGCGCAGTTATAAGAACCTTAGTTCTCCAGGCGAGTATCGCAGTGTGTTCGACGTGGCAGAAGATATAGTCATGCAGGAGAATTTAGGTGTAGGTAACTTTACGAGGGGCGAAATGCCTGAAAGTATGTTGCTACCTTCTGAGATGGAGGAACGTAGGCGAGTAGCGGAACAAGGCATGGTAGGAGAGGATGACCGTTTCAATGATACTGATGATGGCGAGATAGTAAGCGAAGAAGAACTGAACAGCTATGACGCTGGCAAGATGTCTTTATCTGAGAGCATTACACAGGGACTTATTAAGTTGGCACGTGAGAACAAGGATAACTTGCAGTTGCGTGTTGATGCTATGCGTGCGCTAAATGGAGATATACAGAAGTTGCGTAGTGCAATGTCAAGACAAAGAGACTATGACCGTAGCACTGTGGACTCTATCGTACGCCTCGCACGTATGGTAATGGGTACTGGTTACTTCAATAATTTCTCAAACTATGAGGTACGCAGACTGCTTTCAGCTATCAACAACGCAACAGGCAAGGAAGATATAACACATTGGGCAAACACCGTAGTGGATATATTGATGCAGCACCAGTTGCGTGAGGCGAAAGAACTGTTTGAGCGTCAGATGCGTGTACGAGGCAGTAAGGTTGACAGCCGTGGAGTAGAGGTGCAGGCAGGACTTGACATTACAGGTCAGCGCATAGTGTCAGCGTTCAAGGACGCAATGGAGATTGTAGGCGAAGAGACTGATAGTGACGGCAACCTTACTGCATGGGGACAGAGAATAGCAGATGTCTATGACCGCATGGGTAGCGATGACGAGGTTACTGCACAAAACGCAGCTGCAGAGTATCAGGGAATGATGCTTGCTAAGCAGTGGTATGACGAGGTACGTTCACTTGAACAAGAGGAAAAGAACCTTCGAGCAGACCTGAAAGATGCAGAAGAGCGCAAGCGTAACGGACAGATGTCATACGATGAATACAAACAGTTCGTTAAGGCTACAGAAGATGCTATTCGTGAAAACCGTATGGAGCGTATTGATGGATATGGCAGACTTGCCGTAGCCCTCGGTACAGAAATGCGCACAAGCGTGGAGAAAGCAAAGGCTTTCCGTGAAGATGCTATTGAGCGTGTCAACGAGATACACCATAATGCGAACAGTGACCTTGAAGGCATACCAGCAGACGAACACCGTAAACTGACATGGCAACAGAGCATTGCAAACTGGTCTATCGTACGTTTCTTTATGAAATCGTTGCCAACCTTTGATGAAATGCTACGTTTCTTTGGCAGTAAGAGCGTTGACGGCAAAGGTTATCTGTGGAATAGGTTTATGGGCGGTTGGACTGATGCTGCAGACCGTGAGTGGAAGCAGTTGAAAGCAGCTCATGAGACACTTGACAAGAAGGTCAGTGAGGTATTCGGCAAGAATATGAAATGGTCTGACATCTTCTCTATGGAGCGTAAGATGCCGACAATAACCGTTGAGTTCTGGGATGGTGGAGAACGCAAGAACCATCAATTAACCGCAGGCAATGCACTATATATATATATGGTAAACAAGATGACTGACGGTAAGATGAAGTTGCGCAAGATGGGCATTACCGAAGAGGATGTTGCTAATATAGCTGAGAGCCTGGACCCACGTCTGATACAACTTGCTGACTGGTTGCAAGATGATTTCCTTGTCAACAAGCGTAAGGACTACAACGCTGTACATGAGCGTATGTTTGGCGCACCTATGGCGGCTATTGATAACTACTTCCCATTGCGCATTAACGACCGTAGTCGTGGCAAGGAAGAAGAGATAGGCGCACCGACAACTGCAGAAGCGAGACCATCAACAGTAACCGGCAGTGTCATAAAGCGTGTACGTAACACTACTGCACTTGACATCATGGGAACAGACGCTTTCGATGTTGTATTAGAGCATCTGCAGGAGATGGAACACTGGGCTGCATTTGCGGAGCTGAGTAGAGACCTTAACACCCTATGCAGTTACAAGCGTTTTAGAAACAGAGTTCTAAATATGAGCAGTGTGCGTTTCGGTGCAGGCGAGACACTTTGGAAGAACTTTAAGGATTGTTGCGCTATTGCCACAGGCGTTTACACACCTATGGTAAATCGCAACAGTCTTGACACGGCAATGGTGAACGTGGCAAAAGGCGTGACCGCTGCAAAGATTAGTTTCAGAATATACACAGCATTAAAGCAGTTGTTGTCATATCCTGCATACTTATCAGAAGCAAACATCGTTGAACTTGCAAAGACAACATTTAATCCAGTGGGGGCCGCACAGTCATGGAACTGGGCAATAGAGAACCTTCCTGGTTTTGCAGAGCGTTGGCAAAGCAGGCGTGCAGGTGACAGTCGTTTGTTAGACACTGATGCAGATTGGCAATTCTGGCGCAACAAGATAGTTGAGACTGCGAGCCGTTGGGGTATGTCGCCAAATGCTTTCGTTGATGGCCTGACAGTTTCAATGGGAGCCAAGGCGATATACGAGACAAAGAAGAAACGCTATCTTGCCGATGGTTATTCAGAGGAAGATGCAGAAAAGAAGGCATTACTGGATGCTTCGGTAGCGTACAACGAGACACAGCAGAGTAGCATGAACGCATACCTGAGTGCAATGCAGGTTGACAGGACAGCGGCAAGTGTGGCATTGACAGTGTTCCGTAACGCTTCTATGGCATATCAGCGTAGAATGTTCCGTGCCATGAGCAACCTAAAGCGCAAGATGCGCAGAGGTTACAAGAATAGCGCTATTGAGTACATGGCGAAACAGTATCAGCGCAACGGATTGGGCGAAGGCGAGGCACTGGCTTCTGCAATCAGAGACTACAACCACAGTTGGTATGAAGATGTTGCAAACACCGTTATATTCGGTTTTGTTATGCAGTTTGCATGGAACCTCGGTCCATATCTGGCATATATGATAGGTGGCGACGATGACGACGACAAGGAAGAAATGCTTGTAGATGCAGCGCTCCACGCTTTAGCTGGTGGCATAGAAGGCTTGACAGGTGGCTCGGTAATGAGTGAACTTTACAATATGCTCCGTAAAGGCGAGAGTGTAAAGAGCTACAATTTCAACTTGTTGCCATTGATGAGCGATGTGCAGAATATACTTAGAAAACTGGATAAAGACAAGGTAGAGGCTGCCAATGACATTATAAACTTACTTGTGCAAGCAGGTATAGGTGTAAACCCACAGAGTTTAACAGATGCTTTCGTAGCCGTTATGGACTACTCTGGTGGCGATTATGGACACGCACGTGAAACGGCCTTGCTTATTCTCCGTATCATGAACTGCCCACAGAGCCAGCTCGATAAACTGATGATTGACGAGTTGGGTATGACGGCACGTGATGCACAGAAACTCAGTGTTGAAGATATAGCATACAGATACGCTGAGTACAAGGTAAGACGTGGCGCACCTTTGACTGGATGGGCATATAGTGATGAAGGAGAGTATCAAGCAGCCGAGCGTAAGCAGAAACTTTTTAACGAGAAAGTGGGTGAACGTGTAAAGAGACTATCTGATGGCGATTTGGAAAGCGTATTTAACCGAGGTGACAACACTCTTCGCAAACTCGCAGGCAAGGAAGCAGCAGAGCGTATGGGAGGGAAAGACACTTATGGTAGTCCGTCCAAGAATAATCTGTACGGTCAGGTATATAGTTTGATACGAGACTACAACGATATGGCAGAAGATATACTTTTGCAAAATGAGTTAAAGAAAGCCAAGCAGAAAGGTGACACGGATAGAGTGGAGGAAATAAATGCAGCTATCAGGGATATTACAAGTATCAAGAAAGATTTGGCAGAAACACCATTCACGCTTGAAGATGGAACAGAGATTACGGACAAAGATGTTATGAAAGATTTGCGAGAGGTGCGCAAGGAGTACATCAAGGAACTTGTCAAGTAGTCAAGTAAACAAATAAACAAAGTATGGCGTAAGGATTTAATATCTTTGCGCTATATTTTTTGTTTATACTTGATATGGCAGATACGAAATTGATACCATTGAGCCGTGTGCGCCCTGCAAATAAGGCAAGCATGGATACCGTTGCGAGGGAGAAGAGACAGCGCAACGACAGGTCACGTGCGTTAGACGTGATAATGGAGGCGCAGATATATTGGACTAATATGGAGCGCTTCCGTAACGACCGTGAGCGTAACAAGCGTTACACGTATGGCGACCAATGGAAGGACACCGTAAGAGTGGACGGAAAGAGTATGTCCGAGGAAGCCTATATCCGTGAGCAGGGAAATGTGCCATTGAAGAACAATCTGATACGCAGGCTTGTGAATACGGTGGTTGGCGTGTACCGTCAGCAATCTAAGGAGCCGATGTGTACGGCAAGAGACCGTGACGAGCAGGAACTGTCAGAAACCATGAGCACCATACTGCAATGCAATATGCAGCTAAACAGAATGAACGAGGTGTATGCACGCACTATGGAGGAGTTTCTCATCAGTGGTTTCGTGGTACACAAGAAATGGTACGGCTGGCGCAACGACCGTCTGGACTGTTGGACTGACTATGTGCAGCCAAACAATTTCTTTATCGACAGTAATATGCGTGACTTCCGTGGCTGGGATGTAAGTTGCCTGGGTGAGGTACACGATATAAGTTTCAACACCTTGTGTCAGCAGTTCGCCAGCAGTCCTGTAGAGTATCAGCGTTTGGCAGAGATATACCGTTACTCGCATGACCGCAGAGCGTTTCAGACATATTATGACGAGTTCGGCTATTCCGAGCGCAAGCACTTTGACTTCTTTCTGTGCCAAGACCCTTCATTATGTCGTGTCATAGAGGTGTGGCGTAAGGAGAGTAAGCCGAGATACCGCTGTCATGACTACAACAATGGTGATGTGTACAAGATAGACGAGGCAGACTATGGCACCATGGTTGAGGCAGTTAACAGAGACCGTCTGAGCCGTGGTATTGCACAGGGGTTAAGTGAAGACGACATACCGCTGATACAGGCAGAATGGTTTATTGACGACTATTGGTATTACTATTACCTCAGTCCGTTTGGCGATATACTCGCAGAAGGAGAGACACCGTATGAACACAAGTCACACCCATACGTTTTCCGTGCATATCCGTATATAGACGGAGAGATACACTCATTTGTCGGTGACGTGATAGACCAGCAGAGATATACCAACCGCCTTATAACGCTGTACGACTGGATAATGCGTGCGAGTGCCAAAGGTGTGTTATTGGTACCAGATGAGGCTATCGGCAGTATGGATATTAACGAGATTGCAGATGAGTGGAGCCGCTTTAACGGTGTGATAGCCATAAAGACGAAGAACGGAGTGCCATTACCGCAACAGATAGCGAACAATTCCACGAATATAGGCATTACGGAGTTGCTAAACCTGCAGATAAAGTTCTTTGAGGAGATAAGCGGTGTCAACGGTGCTTTGCAGGGCAAGGCAGGTTTCAGCGGTCAGAGTGCCGCACTGTACAATCAGCAGACACAGAACGCAACGACATCGCTCCTTGACACGCTGGAGACATTCTCGCAGTTTGTGATAGATGCTGCATATAAGGACGTGAAGAACATACAGCAATTCTATGACACCAAGAGAGTATTCAACATCGCAGGCAAGCGTGCCTCTATAGTTGTCTATGACCCTAAGAAGATACGTGACGTAGAGTTCGACCAGAGTATCGTTGAGAGTACCAGCACACCTGCATACCGTATGATGGCAAACGACTTCCTAATGCAGATATGGAAGAGCGGTCAGATAAACTTGGAGCAGTTGCTTGAAACTGGCGACTTCCCATTTGCAGACGAGTTATTGCAGAGTATCAAGACACAACAGGAGCAGATAGAGCAAGGGCAGCAACCACAGGCGATACCTGAACAGGTGCAGCAGCAGGCACAGCAAGGCGCAGATATGAACGCAGTAAATAAGGCATACGATATGTTATCACGATGATAATAACATGTGCAAGTGACATATTAAAGGAAAACCGCCAACGCAGAGAGGAGAAATACAAGCATTTCAATCCTATCACAGGTGAAGGCAGTACAGGCAATAGGCGGAAGGTTACGATAAGTGACTTTCCGCTTAAAGTTCAGTACCTTCCTGAAAAGATGATGGACGTGCCGCTTGTAAGACAGTTGGTAGAAGCCGGCAGTGTGCGAGCGTTTCTGAGTGACCTCGGTACGGAATATACCGAGACAGATGCGCACAAGGTGGTAGAAGCCTTTGTACGAATAAGGATAGAGCATGACTTCGCCTTCTGGGCAGCGATGTATGTATGGATAAAATGCAAAGGTGGTGGTGATGATGTCCTTTTCCGGCTCAACCGTGCGCAGAGAAAATTGGTGGAGCGTTTGGAGAGACGCAGGGAGGCAGGTGAGCTTATACGTCTGATACTATTGAAGGCAAGACAGTGGGGTGGTTCCACAGCTATACAGATGTATATGGCATGGCTGATGCTTGTTCACAAGGTAGGTTTGAACTCTCTTATTGTAGGTCTGCAGAATGTTGTCGCTGACGAGATACACGACATGTTCCGCAAGATGATAGACAAGTACCCCGTCAGGTTGTTATACGCCCTGGGTGAAGCGTACAATGAGAACGAGCCGAAATTTGTCGGTGTGGGCAAGTCAGGAAACATACACCGATTGCCACATCGTAACTGTAAGATAAAGATAGGCTCTGCGGAGAGACCTGACAGTGTGCGTGGTGGAGACTATAACCTTGTACACTGTTCCGAGGTGGGACTATGGAAAAAGACTGATGGTAAGTCTCCGGAGGATATGGTGCGTTCAGCCTGCTCAGGTATATTGCTCAAGCCATACACGATGATAGTGTATGAGAGTACCGCCAATGGCACAGGCAATTTCTTTCAGAGAGAGTATGATGCAGCGAAAGAAGGCAGGAGCCAGTTTGAAGCACTGTTTATATCTTGGTTTGACATTGAGCAGTATGAAGAGCCGTTGAAAGACAGAGAGGCGTTTGCACAGTGGCTGTGGGATAACAGGAATAATTCCAACGCCATGAACGAGCGAGAAGAAAGTGGCAAGTACCTTTATTGGCTGTTCGAGATTGGCGCAACACTTGAAGCAATAAACTGGTATATCAAGGAGAGAAGCAAATATGCAGACCATGGAGCAATGGCAAGCGAGTACCCCAGTGATGATGTAGAGGCCTTCGTGCACAGTGGTGAGCGAGTATTTGACAAATACAACGTGGAGAAATTACGCAAAGGATGCAAGCCTCCACGCTATGTAGGAGACATCTATGCCGATGGAGACGAAGGAGCGCAGGCACTCAGCAATGTAAGGTTTAAGGAAGACAAGCAAGGGCAGTTGTGGGTATGGTCGTTGCCTGATACAGACCAAGAAGGCGAGCGTATCAAGAACAGATACCTTGTCGTGGTAGATATTGGCGGCAGAGGTAAGAAAGCCGACTGGAGTGTTATTGTGGTATATGACCGTCTGGACCAGATGGACGGAGGTGTACCTACGGTGGTGGCACAGTGGTATGGGCATATCGACATGGACTTACTCGCATGGAAAGCCGCACAGATAGCGCAATACTATGATGATGCTCTGTTAGTGATAGAGAGCAATACGCTTGAAACACACGACAGAGACAGACAGGTGGATGGCGATATGTCAGGCTATATCCTTAATCAGATAAAAGACGTGTACGATAATCTGTATGCACGCAAGCAGAAGGATGAAGATATAAGGGAAGGAAAACCACGACAATACGGTTTCCACACCAACGTAGCCACGAAGCCGAAGATAATAAGCACGCTTGTCAAGGTGATTAGGGAGAAGCTGTATGTGGAGCGTGATGCAAGGTGTCTGGACGAATATCTGTGTTATGAGCGCAAGCCAAACGGTGGATGGGGTGCCATTACCGGAAAGCATGATGACTTGCTTATGACACGTGCGATAGGACTGCATATCAGTTACTATGAGATGGACTTGCCTATGATAGAAGAAAAGGGTAACATACTGCGCAAGAAGAAGGGCGTAGGTATGGCAACAATATAAAGAAGGCGACAATACAGGATTGCCGCCTCCAAGTAAAAAGTATAACTAAATTTATCTTGGCTGATTGGTAAGTTTTGGAGTGTATTGTATCGTTGCGCCAAAAACACTTTCGTTTTGTTCAAGGTCGCATAGCAATACAATACGGAAATACTTGTAAGGTGTGCCACGGAAACCTCGCAGATAATGGTCTTGTGAGGTGTATATGAGCTGCCAGTTTAATAAGTCACGTGAGCCGTAGAGTGCTGTCTTGAGGTGCCCTTTCTCGAATGTGCCACGTTGTATAACTGTGTCAATGGTTTTAAGAATGTCAGGAGTATCAAGTTTCAGCGGACGTGTGACTACTATGCCTTTGATACCTTTGATAACGCTGCCCTCCTCATCCGTGGTGGCATCCTCGCAGAAATTTACTAACTCGTAGTTGTCAGTCATGGCGTAAGCATCAGGATATGAATTGATGTGGCTATGTATATTAGTGTGAATAATGCCCCATTGCTTAGCCTTCATACTGTACACATAAGCGTACGGATAGTTTGGGTTATAGACAATCAGTCTTTGTGGCACATACGCATAGATGATACGGCACTCAGGAAGATACTTGCTCAGTTCTACATACCTGAGGTCTTCGAGGTCAATTCTGGAAAGTTGAGACAGACTGTCTATGAAAGGCAATGTAGTAAGGTCAAAAATCTTCTCTAACTTTAGTGTGTCAGTCAGTACAGAGGCACTGGAGCCAGAAATCTCTATTATGCCACGAGCGGACACAAATACCACGCTACTGTCAAGTTGTGTGATGCTATGCCCTGAAAGACATACGTCACGGATGAACGGTTGAACAGCGGAGAAACCTCCCGTCTTTGAGACGCTGAGCGCCCACACTCCATCAGTACAGAAGGCATACAAAGGGTGTTCGCCAAATTGTCCCTGTGAGAGAGCCTTTGATGCACTTGACAGGGCATATATCTCTCCTGTGCCTACGGTGCTTATATTCTCAGCAGGGAAGAAGAACGGATTGTTTGTTGCAGAGCTGTATATCTTGTTAAGGATATTAACAAAACGCTGTTCAATAGGAGTTGGAGTAATACTGTCACTCGCTTTGCCAGGAAAAGAATAGTCCCATCCGTTGAAGAATACGGAACCATTCAGGAACGCATGAGGTTTCATTTCCACATCTATACAGTAAAGACCAGTTCCGTAGTTAACAAATATCTTAGCTTTGTAAACATTAGAATTTGGATGATACAGATAGACAAAAGGATGATATGCTCCAGTGGTACCGCTTTCTGTCCCTACAATTATATCTTTTCCATTTTCTTTGATAAAATAGTAGATAGTAAAAGAGCAGGGTAATTCATTTTGTACCCACCCACGGTCTGCATAGTAGCCCCAAAAACCGTTAGTATAGCAGACGGAAGACTGCCCATGAAAGCCTGCGAACAGTTGTTTGGTAATGTTCGTGATATTAAGGCGAGAGTTGTAGGTGTATGAATAGCGTGGTATAAGATTGTCGTGACTATCGTAATCATCAGTCATACTTTCCCTATTGAGCAAAGACTGCAGATACTCCTTGTTGACATCAATAATTGTACGCTCAGTTTTTAAGTCCTTGATGTCAATAGATTTGAGTAAGAAGAAGTTGGAACATTCCATAACTTCTTTCAAGACTGTCTCGTTCTCCTTTTGTGGTAAAATGAAGTAATAACCACTATCGCTGTCATCAAATGTATTTCTGTATAACTCGGCAATAGTGGAGTATTGGTAAAACATTCTGCTGTTCTCGTGCGTGCCTTTCACATTCTTGCACACACTGTATATTTTACTGAGGTCAGTAGTCGCAGTTCTTTTAATAGTTCCGTTCTGGTCAAAAGTGTATAGTGGCTTTGAAACGAATATATCAACTGATTTGACAATATCTTTCCATTCGTTAAGCATCTCCAAAGCAGAGGCGTTTACCACAGCATAGTCCAGTTGGTGTATCATAGCGCAGACACGCATATCCTGAAAAGTCTTTAGGTAAGGCTGATAATTGCCATTGAGTTCAACTTTGAAATTGCCAATACGAACCACAGGAGCTTCTGTATTGGTAATCATTAACACTGGTGCGGAGTGCATGGTGATAGAACCGTCATACAGTCTGAAGGCATAACGAACCAGAAAAGGAAAAACAAAGCGCCCGGCATTAGTGGTGTTATCGGCAATGAATTTATTTACCTTACCCATAACAGTATTAGTGAAGGCTTTTTGGGTAAGTTCAGGCATATCTTGCTTCATTTGTTTTATTGTATAAGAGTGCCTGATGCTTGAACCCTGCTGTGTCGTATTATCTTCGTATTCAAAGTAAGTAGCCAAGTCCAGGGCATAACCACCTGTAGCCTCATTATCCATAGTATGCTCAAACCAGTCAGAACGTCTCATTTCTCCCTGTAGCCCGAAAGATAGTGGCAGTTCTGGTAGATGGGTGCCAAGGTCTTTATAGCTACCTTCTCCCTCATTCTCCCAAAGGAAGTAGTTATTTCCTTTTTCTGTAAGTACCAACAACGTGTTTCCGATACTGTTTACTTGATACATCTTGTCGTCAGATGACAATTCCTTGATAAGATGCAGCGTGCCTGTATGTGTATTGTCATCTATATCGCTAACCTTGATATAGTAATACTCATTCTGATAACAGACAATATAATTATTGACATTATTAGACTTATGCCAATAAATGACATCATATCCGTTATCAAGTTTTAGGTCTGTTACTGGAGGGAACATCGGAGACAGGCCATATTCGTCAGGCAACATATTGACAACGCCAGCGAGGTCTCCGTCAGGACATTCGTAGTCAGCAGGAACAGATGTATATCCGTTGTATTTAATATCTTTTACCATAATAAAAAGTTTTTATGGCAAAGATAAAAAGACAAGATGTTTTATTTGTGTTATCTGTTTCCTCGCACGCTGAAATACATCATGTGTTTCAGCCTCTTTTTTGTATCCTGCAAGACACGTCTTTTTGCTTTGTACATTATTACCCTTGCAGACTCAGGTGTCAGGTAGAATTTTGGTGCAGGCTGACGCACCACGTGGAAGATGATGTCAAAAAAGGTCAGTTCAGGGTGCGCTTTTTCCATTGAGGTTACCCTGTGAAAAATCTCCATAAACATCTCCCTTAGTAATGGCCGCATAGTGCTAAGGTTGTCTCCCTTCTTGATTTTTCTTATAACAATGGCGGCACGTTCTTCGGAAATCCAGAAACGTGAAGAGGGCATAGAAACTACCTGTTCTGAGATTTTATGAATATCAATAACCTTAGAAGAAACGATAAACGAATGGTATGCACGGAGCAAATCGGCATCCCTTTCGTCTCTATACTCAAAATTATTTCCTTGATGTTTCATATCTGTCTAACTTATTGCATCTTAGCTATCACTAAGTTAACTAAAAAATACGGTCGGTAGTAATATTTAAGAGTTTTTAATACAAACATTCTGTTGATTTGTGGCAAAGTTAGGTGTTGAGAGTGAATAAATAACGCAAGAGAGCAATAACAACTTAGTATCTTTGTCGAAAACATAAATAAATTGTATATATGGCAGAAACTAACAATAAGACGAAGCGTGAACTGTTTGGCGAGCGAATGAAGTCGAAGTACCCGGACAAGGAGTTTGCTGATGATGAAGAACTCTTCGGTCAGATAAACTCAGACTACGATGATTACGACAATCAGTTAGCAGGATATAAAGACCGTGAGGGTAAACTGACAGAGATGTTCAGTGCTGACCCACGTTCTGCCAGCTTCCTGATGAGTTGGAAAGAAGGTGGTGACCCTGTAACGGAGTTTGTTCGCAGGTTTGGCACGGACATTAAGGAGCGCATTGATGACCCTGAGTGGCAAGAGCAGTTGGCAGCGGCAAACAAGGAGTATGTTGAACGTGTTGCCCAAGAGAGGGAGTATAATGAGCAGTACAACAAGAACCTTGACGAAAGCATTGTAATGCTTGATGAACTGCAGAAGGAGAACGGCTTGACAGACGAACAGGTGGACGAGGCTGTTAACTTCCTTCTCGGAATTATCAGAGATGGTGTACTGGGCAAGTTCAGCCGTGAGACCTTGGATATGGCGATGAAAGCAATCAACCACGATGCAGATGTAGAGACAGCTGCATACGAAGGTGAGGTGCGTGGCCGTAACACTAAGATAGACGAGAAACTACGCAAGCAGAAACAAGGTGACGGCATGGCACAGTTGGATGGAAAGAATAATGGTGTGCAGCAGCAGCGCAAGCGTCAGAGCATTTTTGACCTTGCTCGAAGCGCAATGTAATCAAAATTAATAATTAAATAAAAAAAGAGTATGGAACAAGTAACAGTAACTACTGAGAACCCTGCCGTTGGTACCGGCAGTGCAGGTCTCCAGACCCAGGTAGGCAATCAGCCTACAACCGTATCAGGTGCCGCTGCCGCTACTGGTGGAGTAGATGGCGGCAACTTCATTGAGCCTGACATTGACGAAGACCTTTTTCAGTTTTCGAGCGATGACACCCCACTTATGAACCTTATGCTTAAGGCAAAGAAGGTGAACGTGGCAAGTGCAGAGGTTGACCACTACAGTATTGACGAGCCAAACGCAACAGTAACCGTTGACAGCATTACCGGCACCAACAAGATTAAACTTGTGTCGGCAGACAAGATGAAGGTACACGCATACGATGTACTGTCTGTTATGGGCGTTAAAGGCTATGCCTTTGTCAATGGTGCTAATGTAGAGATTAACCGTCCACTGCAGTTGTATGTAACACAGGTTGTTGACGATGACGAGTTTCTTGTTAAGGCTGTCAACGGTGTGAAGACGGCTGCAACAGACGAGTATGGCGACTTGCCAACAAGTACAAGTCCTGCATCAGGTAATACCAACTATATCCAGGCAGGCACAGAGATTACAATCCTCGGCAACGCTTTGTATGAGACACAGAAGGAGGTTGACCCTGATTTGGTACTCCCACAGCCAGAGCGTCAGTATCTGCAGAAGCGTGGTATGAACCAGATTGTGAGTGACTACTTTGACTCACAGAAGAAGCGCATACCTTTCTCAAAGGCAATCATTGCAGAGGCACAGATACGTACCTTCAAGACAAAGGGTAATCGTACACTGTGGATTTCTCAGCCTGCGAAGATACGTGTCAAGGCGAAGAAGACAGGCGATATGCAGTATGTATATCAGACAAACGGAGTACGTTGGCAGTTCAAGCGTGAGCTGGAGCATACTGGCAAGTGGACTTATGAGGACTTCATTTCTCTTGCTAAGTTGTTCTACACAGGCGAGGATGTGCCAAAGTCATGTCTTGCCCTGACTGGTAAGAACTTCCTTGAGAACATACAGTGCATTGATTGGAGCAAGCATCCAGAGGTGCAGATTTCTGTCAAGACAAACAAGCTCGGCTGGAAGGTGACAGCCATTGACACCATCTTTGGTGAGTTCCAGTTCAAGCGTGAGCCAACACTTGACCGTCTCGGTTATTCTAACTGTGCCGCACTGCTCGGTGAAGACCGTTTGGTACACTATCAGCGTAAGGCAGAGTCCAGCTTCAACGAGAAGGTTGAGGGCGAGGAGGCAACACGCAGTGGCATACTTGTATGGGATGCACTCTGCTTGAAGGGCTCTTGCCATATCTGGGTTGACGGCAACGGTGATGAGACAGCACCAGGTGCAACAGAGTTTGCTATTTGGAGCAATGCTACTGGTCCTACCGATGCACAGGCAGTTGACGGTACAGTGTATATGTTCACTGAGGACTCTACCATCGCAGCAGTGACGCACACTGAAAGCGAGGAAACTGTGGTTGACAGAGCCGCCATCAACATCAAGGCAGGCGAGATGTGGCAGTTTGCTGCAGCCGTGTCACCTGCTACCGTAGGTACATGGACTAAGTACAATGGCGTAGTATCAGCGCAGTAACGTAAATCATATTAATCAACTAAATAGGCGGACAGACAGAACAACAGTATATGTCTGCCCGCCTATTCTTATTTATATAAAGCTATGAAGATAAAGACATACGGTATTAATGGGCTATTAGAGTGGCATGGTACTCTGCACACAGGTAACACACGAATGAATGTATCATTCAGAGGTGGTACTGTTACTGGTTATGGTGTGGCTCCTGCAATGTTCACAACGAAAGACGAGTTTACACAGTACGTCATAGAGAACAGTGAGCAGTACAAGAAGAAGCGTATCTTTCTTGTAAGGGAGAGGGTTGTACCCGGCACTGAGAATACGCAGACACCAAAGCCGCAGGAGACAGAAGAGGTTGTTGACACACCAGTTACCGTTGGCTCACCATCAACAGAAGAAGATACAAAAGAGAAGACGGTGGAGGTGACAGACTGGGATGACGCAAGAGAGTACCTTGCAAACAACTGTGGCGTGGCACGTAGATATATGCGCAGCCATGCAGCGGTACTGCAGTATGCCGCAGAGAACAACGTGAAGTTTGTCGGACTTGACGAAAACGAGGACAAGTAACAACTAAGATAAGATGAGATACGAGGTAGATGATATAGTCAAAGAAGTACGTATTGCCATTGACCAAAACATGACGAGTGATGCGTTGGCTAATTTGGGCGATATAGACACTCTGTCTCTGGAGCAGATAATAAGAAGTAAGATAGCCGTTGGCGCACGAATAGTAGAGAGCCAAGCACCTTTTTACTTACTTGATAGCGGAAAAGCATTTGCAGATAATATCACGTGGGTGCAGGAGCGTGGAAAAGGTTGGGGGTGGATACTCCTTCCTGATGACTTCTTACGACTTGTAGTGTTCCAAATGACAGACTGGACGCATGAGGTGTGTACGCCTATTACTGCTGATGATGCGCTATATGCGCAACAATTCAGCCGTTACTCAGGCATACAGGGCAATCCGCAGAAGCCTGTTGTAGCCATAGTACAAAAGCCTGTGGGGTTGGTACTGGAGTTCTTCACATCTATGGCAGGCGAGGAGGCGTATGTTAAACAAGCACGCTATATACCAATACCACGTATCGAGAATAATGCGATAGAGCTGTGCGAGAAGCTGCACGATGCTATTGTGTATGAAGCAGCCTATCTCACTGCTCTTAGTACAGGGCAGACTGACTTGGCAACTAATCTGTTAAACATTAAAAATGAGTTGACATCATGAGTGAGATAATATCAGAGGCATACCAAAATAAAGTAGTTGATGGAAACCTCATGGTCCAGAATAACCTTGTAGTCGCTGGTACACTGAAAGCGCAAGAGGTTAAACAGCCTAATATGGGACTATACCCCGACATTGAGGCGTTGCAAGCAGCTATACCTTCGCCTGAGATAGGCATGTGGGCAACGGTAGGTGATACTGTTCCTGGAGATATATACCGTTGTGATACTGCAGGTGTATGGAGTGCAACAGGGGGAACAGGCGGAGTGGATAATACCTTATATAAAGGAGTTGCAGAAAGTATAAGAAACCTGTCTGTCGCTGATGAAGTGTTGCTATTGCGTATGCAAGGCAAAGACAGAGACTCAGAGGACAATCCCATTCCACACGATAATACCTTTGACCCCTTCTATTTCAAACAGTTCTCAGGAGGCGAGCAGGCATACTTAGACGCAAAAGACTGGCTCGACAGCTTGCACTCAACAGAGGGTGGTGCAGTACCACTTGGCTTATTGCGCTTGTATATCAATGGCGCTTTCGTTTACGTTCTGCAAAATGGTATATATTATGCAGGCGACCAACACACACAAACGATACTTAACGGTTATGTAATGCCCAACGGAGGTATTCGTCCCGGTGTGGGCATTTATACCCGTAGCTGTCAGATGGTTGACGGTGTAACAACGTGGACTGGATGGGGACGTATAGGCGAGTTAGACAGCGTCACGGTGCAGTCAATGATAACCAATGGTATTGCAGGCAAGGCGAATACAAGTGACCTTGCCACGCTCATTGATAATGGACTGTATAATTCTACCACTAAGAAGATTGAGTTGAGACACGGCAATACCATACTATCAGAGATAGATGCCAAGGACTTCATCAAGGATGGTATGGTACAAGGTGCGAGTGTAGTTAGCGGTTATCTTGTCATTACCTTTAATACCGACAGTGGGGCAGAGGATATTTCCATACCTATATCAGACATATTCAATGCTAACAACTATTACACTAAGACAGAGATAGATGCACAGCATAGCGGTATTATAAACCGTATGCGAGGCGAGACAACCTTTTTTGACGACCCACTGCATTACGAAGTGTTTAATGACAGTGGAACTGTGGATGCCGGACAAGCAGCCGCAGAATGGCTTGCAGGACAATGTACGACAGACCAGTCAATCAAGACTGCTCCCGTAGGTATGCTGAGGATGCGAATTAATGGCAGTGATTTGTTATGTGTCAACAACGTATTAGATTACACAGAAGGACGGTGGACGCAGACGATACTCAATGGATATGTTTACCCCAATGGAAATATAGAACCATCAACCAATATATACACACGTGAGAGTACGCTTAATGCAGGAGAAATAGTTTGGGGAGACTGGCAACATGTTGGTGAGTTGGATGAAACTGCCGTACAAGCGATGATTGCGCCTGTCAGCAGTGCAGTAACAACTTTACAGTCTGTGACACAGGTATTGCAGTCAACAATACAAACACTGCAAACAGCAGTGTCAAGCAAAGAGAATACCGTAGAGTTGACACAGTATCTTGACTCTACTAAGACGTTGCCGCAACACGCTGCGTATGTGTACAACGGCAATCCTGTCAACCACCTGCGTGTTATGCCTATCAATGATGGCGAGGAAGCAGAACTTGTTTTCTGCGTTAACCATCAGGAGGAGCCAGATACACGATATAGTGAATTGTATATTTTGTATGCTCAGACGGAAAACGGATGGGTATTTGTAGAGAGTTGGGGCAAAGACGATGAAAACCTGCCGGAATATATAGTAAAAGCCTTCGGAGAAGACTATGCGTCACAGGCAGACCTGACACCGTTGAATAATGCTATCGACTCTTTAGGACAGGGCTTGACTAATTTGGCGCAATCATTCAACTCACATTTGGATAACAACTACTACACTAAGGGGCAAACAGACTCTGCCTTAAATAATAAAGCGAAAGTCGATGACCTATCTGATGAAATTACCAGAGCAGGAGAAGTAGAAACAGAATTAAGCAATCGTATCAATTCGCTTAGTAACGAGGTAAGAGTTTTGCCTAAATTTGTAACTGTAGAGGACTATATGCCCGGCGGTACACAGGAAGGGCTGTTTATGCCGGTTGGTATATACTTGTATCAGATGGAGCCATGCGAAATGCGTTTGCGCTGGTCCGCAGAAGCTGAGCGCTACCTGCTCTATCTCTATTATGAAGACTCTTTGGGCGCAAAACTCTATCTGGTCTTCATGGGTGCAAACAGTCAGAGTATCTATGAGGGGTACGAGTACGTGGAGCATTATAATGGCAGCAATGTACCGCAGGCAGTCAAGGAATTATTCGGTGAGTATGCTGATGCCACAGAAACAGCAAAAGGTCTTATGGGCGTGGCTGACAAAGTGAAGCTGAATAACATACAACAACAAGTATTTGACTTTATAGCCAATGTTGAAGACCCATCCCTGTATGTACCTGCAACTACCATCGAAGGGATAACCCTTCTTAGCGGTCAGAATATATATGTGTATATAGAGAGTTATGAAGGCAGAAGGGAACTGGAAACAGACGAGTTTATAGGACTACAAGTAGTTGGCAGTGGAAAACAGGTGGTAAGATGTATTAATAGAGACAACTTGCAACCCGGAATATCCGCAAGCGTTGCGGTTTCTGCTGTTATTGATGGTGCCGTGAACTTTAACAAGACACTGACAATAAGCACAGACGGAAGAACTGTCACAGGTAAGATAATCATAGCATAACCTTAATTGTTAGCACTATGCAGATAACAACATCACAACTATTGAAGATAATGCCCAGCGCACAGATTAATGTGGCAAGGAACAAGAACTGGTATTCCAACGGTATGCCGTTAGACATAACAACTGCAACACAACTGCTTAACTACTATGCGGCTGAGAGCGGTATCACAGAGCCTCTGCAGTGGGTACACTTTCTCGCTAACGTTGCCGTTGAAAGTGCTGAATTACGCTACTCAGAGGAAAACCTCAACTACTCTGCTGCAGGACTTCGGAACACTTGGACTAAGCGTTTCCCGACTACGCAGATGGCTATGCAGTACCAATATAAGCCTGAAATGATTGCAAACTACGTCTATGCGTGGCGCAACGGCAACGGTGATGAGCAGAGCGGAGACGGATGGCGATATAGGGGTAGAGGCTTAATACAATACACAGGCAAGGCTAACTACAAGGACTATGCTCGTTGGTGTGGCTACGATGTAGTCAAAGACCCTGATTTAATGTCTAAGCGTGTGGGTAGTTTCCGTTCAGCCTGTCATTACTTTGGCAGCAAATGCCTGTTGCTCGCCAAGCAAGGCAAAGGCAAGGATGTACGCAAGCGTATCAACGGAGGGCTTAACGGATGGGCAGAATGTGAGAGATACATTAACAGAGCTAAAAAGGTACTGCTATGAAAAAGAGAATAGGCAACGACATAGCGTTTACGTGGCGCATACGCAGGAAGAACGGACAGGAACTGGTGCCCGAGGACTTCACGGGCAAGGACTGCATACTGGAGTTGTACGACGAGTATCACCGCAAGGCAACGGTGGACGACGTGGCATTCGACCTCGGTGTGGTGACGTGGACGTTCAAGGGAAAGAATCAGAAAGCGACCGGCACGTACACTGCTGTATTGTCCGAGAACAGAGGAAAGGATGAGATGGTGACGGTTGACGTGACCCATGCCGTAACGCTCGTGCCTCATACTTGCATGGAGGATGACGGCACAGGCCCGGATGTTGTGGAAGCAGAAAGCGTGGAGCTGCAGACAACGCTCAGTGGCGCTGCAACGCAGGCTGACTGGACGGAAACAGATGTTTCCTCTCCTGCATATATCAAGCATAAGCCCGATCTTGCAAAGGTAGCCACCACAGGGGAGTATGATGATTTGGTTAATGCCCCAGAATTTCGCGTCGAGAGCTCTAACGAGGAACTGATAATCAGATAGAACATATATTATTCACTTAACACAAACACGATTATGGCTAATACACCTGTACTTAGTAAGATTACACTCAGTGGTACTACTTACGACATGAAGGATGCGTATGCACGCGAGTTGCTTGAAAACCTCACTGGTGCCATCCATTATCGTGGTGTCACTTCTACAGCATTGGAAGACGGTGACACCACCAATCCAATCACCATCGACAACAAGAGCTATACAGCAGAGTCTGGCGACGTGGTGATATACCAAGCTGCTGAAGCGCCTGGGCTTGAGTTTATCTTCGACGGAACGAAGTGGAACGAGTTTGGCTCTACTGGCTCGCTCAAAGCTTTGGCTTTCAAAGACACGGCAAGCGGCAATATCTCCGCTACAGACTCAGG
>JAEEGH010003267.1_pt1 | contig 42859 bp, 32 predicted proteins | sample 9134181 | NCBI WGS metagenome assembly JAEEGH01 (sample SAMN16246544, study PRJNA631951) | gut metagenome | biome: gut microbiome; feature: rumen; material: DP-attached | host: Bos | place: Iran: Karaj | collected 2018-10 | reverse complement strand
TTAATGTATTGGTCTCTGGTTTGTTGATGCGTTGCTTTATAAAGATTTCCAACCGTTTCAATTTGTCGCTGGCTAGGCAGGTGTCGCCAACGATCACTCTTGCTTCGAGCCCTCGCACGGTGAGTTCAAATTCGTTATGTTTATTGCAATATAGTTGCCCGACGCAGTTTTTTACGAAAGGATTCCCTTCGATTGCCTTAAACCAATGTAAGGCGTTGATGAGGTTATGGTCGCGATCAAGTGTGTCGCTGAGTTGAAAAGCACTCGTGTCGTTGTCCAAGAGGAAGTTGCCACTGGCAATCAGCACGTATGGTGTGTAGTCGCTGCAAGTAGGCACTATTATGCCATTTTGAGTCACATAGGCCGAATGGCCGTTTCTGTCGAAAACCCTAAACTTCGGCTTGTATTCTTTGAAGTTGACATTAAGCGTGCCGTCGAGGTCAACATAGAAGGAACTACTCTCGATCCAAGGATTGTTCTTGAGGTGGCTCTGAATGGCAATCATATTGACGGTGCCTATGTCTGACCTGCTACAGATTTGAGCAAGCTCATCGCGCAAATTGCTCTTCCTGACAAAGCCCGTGTCGGTCTCTGTAATCAAGTTGACTGATTTCAAAGGTTTGTTCAGATAGTCTTCTCTTGCAAAAATGAACAAGACAACCAATCCAGCGGCCGTGGTGACCCATAACAATATGCTTAAGATTTTCTTTACCATGTCTTTATCAGTTTTTCGAGAGGTTCTACAAAACGGTCAATGTCTCCTGCGCCCATAGTAATTAATAGTTCGGGCTTTTCGCTGTCAATCAGGTTGATAAGTTCTGATTTCTGGCAAATTCTCTTGTGGGTCATCTGAACCTTGTTCAATAAGGCTTCAGAAGAAATGCCCTCAATGGGCAGCTCACGGGCAGGATAAATGTCTAAAAGGATGAGCTTATCGGACAAAGCCAAAACCGAGGCAAATTCGTCCATAAAATCACGCGTGCGACTGAAGAGATGGGGTTGGAAGACGAGTGTGATGCGTTTGTTTGGGAAAGAAGTTCTGACCGCAGTTAGGCAAGAACGGATCTCCTCTGGGTGATGCGCGTAATCGTCAATATAGCAATGCCTTTCATTGTTGACTCGAATATCGAAACGGCGTTTGACACCCTTGAATGAGGTGAATGCCTCTGCAATAACTTCAGCTTCAAGTCCTATTTGCCGGGCTGCGATGTAGGCGGCTGTGGCATTCAGTACATTGTGATTGCCCGCCATAGGTAGTTTGATTTCAATCTTTTGGCCTTCGCCAATAATCAAGAAATCAGTGATGCCTTTTTCCGACTTTAGGATTACGGCTTGATAATCGCAACTATCACAGAAGCCGAAGCGGATGCCTCGGTCGGTTTGGATGGACAAGTTTTCCTTGATGATGACTTTGTTTTCTGTGAGTTGGGCAAAGTCGTTGAATCCATCCACCAAGTGTTTTTTGTCGCCGTAGATGTCCAAGTGGTCGGCATCGATAGAGTTGATAATGCTGATGTTAGGGTGGAGGTGTAGGAAGGAACGGTCGTATTCATCAGCTTCCGCGACCAAAATGCTGTCTGTGCCTTGACCTAGTAGTAGGTTGCTATCGAAGTTATTGGCGATGCCACCGATGAAAGCGGTGGTGTTTTTGCCACAGGTATGGAGAATGTGGGCGACCATAGCCGTAGTGGTGGTCTTACCATGTGTGCCTGCTACGGCGATGGTGAAATGGTGCTTTGAGATTTGTCCCAAAGCTTCGGAACGCTTCATAAAGGGGATGCCGCGCTGACGTAAGGTCTCAAACTCCTTAAGACCTTTTGGAACGGCAGGTGTGTAGATGACAATGTCAATGAGGGCAGGCAATAGACTAGGATTATCTTCATAATGGATTGCCATACCCTCATTTTCCAATTGTTGGGTTAGTGGGGAAGGGGTACGGTCGTAACCAGCCACAGTGTATCCAAAACTGTGGTAATAGCGAGCCAAGGCGCTCATACCTATGCCGCCTATTCCTAACAGGTAAATCGTATGTCCTTCTCCGTTTATCATATTTCATTCTTTTGTCGGCTTTTCGATGGATCAATGACTTTAGCTTTTTCAGGTCACTGAGCTAGTCGAAATGCCGTATTATCAACTAATTGCTTTAATAATCACTTCAACAATGTCATCGGCTGCGTTCGGACGGGCGAACTTACTGATGTTGGCACTCAATTTTGCTTGCAACTCTCTGTCGTCTTTCAGTCGGAATAAGGTTGGAATGAGTTCCTTTTCCGTGTCGGCATTGCGCACCATAATGGCGGCTTCAGCATCAACGAGCTGTTGGGCATTCTTGGTCTGATGGTCTTCGGCTGCGGTGGGCAGAGGCACGAAAATGACGGGCTTCTGCACCAAAGCCAATTCCGAAATTGATATGGCACCTGCGCGTGAGATGACCACATCGGCTAATCCATAAGCCAAATCCATACGGTCGATGAAGACCGTAGGCATTACTTGCTGTTCCAAACCTAACGATTTCACCTCTTCTTTGGCTTGTGAGATGTAGGTCTTGCCTGTTTGCCAGATGAGTTGCAGGTCGCTGTCTTTGAAGGCAGCGAGTTGCGCACTGATGCCTTTGTTGATGCCCAAAGCACCCTGACTGCCACCAACGAGCAGAGCAACGGGCTTCGTTGGGTCGAGATGGAAATAATCGGCAGCTTCTTCGCGGGTACCGTTGAGGGCGATGTTGGCTCTCAAGGGGTTGCCGGTGAAGTGTATCTTTTCGGCAGGAAACCATTGGTCTAGGTGGTCGTAAGCCACACAGATGGCTTTGGCTCTTTTGCCCACATTGCGGTTGGTCTTGCCAGGGTAGGAGTTCTGCTCTTGGATGACAGTTGGAATGCGCAAGTAGTTGGCACCCATTAGGGTGGGACCGCTGGCAAATCCACCCACACCCACTACCACATCTGGCTTGAAACGCTTCAGGATGGCGATGGCGTGGTTGATGCTACTTGTGAGCTTTAGGGGCAGTATGAGCGACTTGATGTCCATTGTCATTCCGCTAATCCACAAGCCTTCAATCGGGTAGCCTGCCTTGGGAACACGTTCCATTTCCATACGGCCCTTTGCACCTATAAAAAGGATATCGGCCTTGGGGTATCTCCGTTTTATGGCATCTGCGATGGCAATGGCGGGAAAGATGTGGCCGCCTGTGCCGCCGCCACTAATCACGACTTTCAGGTTCTCTTTCATCTTCTGTGGTTTCTGTAAGTGCTTGTATTTCTTGTTCTTTGTTCATGGCTTCATCTTCGATGCTCCGAGTGACGCTCAAAATCATGCCTATGATGAGTCCTGTCGCCATCAGTGAAGTACCGCCCATGCTGACAAAAGGTAGAGGTTGTCCCGTGACGGGCAGCAATCCGATGGAGACACCCATGTTGACCATAGCTTGCAGGATGATGAGGAAGCCTAGTCCGAAGGCCATTAGGGAGCCGAAGGTGAGTGGCCGCTTGATGACGATGCGCAACACCCTGGTGAAGAGGATGACATAGAGCATCAGCACAATGACGCCTCCGATGAGGCCATATTCTTCAATGATAATGGCATAGATAAAATCTGAATAGGGGTGAGGCAGGAAGTTGCGTTGCTCGCTCTTGCCAGGGCCTTTGCCGAAAATCGAACTGGATGCCACGGCGATGTCGGCATAGGTGCGTTGCATGTGCTTGTCGTCGAAAGGATCCACCTTTTCTTTGTCTTCGCCCATCGATTTGAGGCGGTTCGACCAGGTCTGGATACGGTTTTGTTTCTCCTTGTAGGTCTCGACCTTTTCTCCAATCACCATTTCCTGTTGGGCGGCGCGTCTGTGTTTGTTGTCGATGTTGGTCTTGATGGCATCGTAGCCTAGATAAGCGGCCATGCCGACGACGCATAGTCCAACCAATGCGAGGATATGCAAGAACTTAACACGACCGATGAACAGCAGTACCATGCAGACGGCAATCAGAATGACGGCGGTGGAGAGGTTCTCAGAGAAGATCAAGGCTGCGGTCACCAAAATGGGCAAAGCCAACTTGAGGAGGAAGTCCTTGAAGTTGTACACCGAGCCTTCCATCATGATGAGTTGGCGGGCAAGATAGGTGATGAGGATGATTTTCGCCATCTCGCTAGGCTGGAAGGAGAATCCTCCGACACTGATGGAACGGCTGGCGTCGTTGATGTTGCGTCCGAACACCAGTGTATAAAGTAATAAGGCCAAGCAAGGTATCATCAGTAGCAAGGCTATCTTTGCGTAGCGCTTGTAGTTGATTCTTGAGCCGATGATCATCATGACGAAACCGAAGAGCAACATGCCAAGATGCTTCATCAACACTCGGCCTGTGTCGCCTTCGTATTTTGAGACCGCCAAGGCACTGGTCGCGCTGTAAACGACAATCAGCGAGATGACGCCCAAAATCAACGCCACAATCCAGATGACCTTGTCACCTCTCATCGTTTTATTGATGACATTCATTTTGCAGGTTTTTTATGGTTTTGGTGAAAAGGTTGCCGCGTTCGATGTAGGTCTCGCCCTTCTTGTCTGATATGCAAGCAGGGGAGAACAGCACGATGTCGTCTTCTTTGGCCAACAATGCAGCTGTCTTCACAGCCTGTTCCAGGTTTTCGACTTCATAGAAATCCTTGATGTCTTTCTGGAAGGTCTTTTTCAGGTTCGCATTGTGCTTTCCCGTGCAAATCATGACTTTGACCTTCTTCTTGGCGATGCTCTTCAGGTCTTTGAAGTCAGTGCTTTGGTCGTTTCCGCCGGCAATCCAGATGACGGGCTTGACGATATTCTGGAAAGTGAACCAGGTCGCATTCACGTTCTCGGCTCTCGAATCGTCGTAATACATCACACCGTCGACGGTGGCGACATACTCTTGACGGTGACCGATAGTGTTCAGGTCGCTGAGGCTCTGCTTGATGCTTTCCTTCCTGATTTGCAATATTTTGGATGATATGCCAGCAACCATGCTGCTGGGTCTCTTAAGTTTCGTGTTAGTCAATTCCTCGATGTAAGTCATAGTTTATCAGTTTTCGTTTCGCGTCATTGCGAGGATGTTTATCTAATTTTGAATGTAATCAGTGTAAAAGCCGCCAGTAAGATGGTGATGATCCAAAAACGGATGGTGATTTTCACCTCGTGATGAACGGTGTTGTAGCCTTCACCGTGACCTTTGAAGGTAACGGTGCTGTTGGGCCAGGCCTTTTTGAAGTCGCTATAGCTGGTTCTAAAGTGGTCGTGCAAAGGACCTTTCTTCCAGATGCGGTGTTTCTTTCCCGTCTTGACGAAATGTTTGACGTCCAAATCGGAGAGGATCTCGAAGAGGAACACGCCACAGAGCAAGGGCAGGAGCAATTCCTTGTGCATGATGATGGCTGACACGGCAATGATGCCGCCGATGGTCAGACTACCCGTGTCGCCCATAAAGATTTGAGCGGGATAGGAGTTGAACCATAGGAAACCGATCAAAGCACCTACGAAAGCGGCCATGAAGACGACAAGCTCTTCGCTGCCAGGGATATACATCAGGTTGAGGTGGCTCGCTGTGACTGCGTTACTGGAAATGTAGGCTAAAATGACTAAGGTAATGCCGATGATGGCGGAATTGCCCGAGGCCATGCCGTCCATGCCGTCGTTGAGGTTGGAACCGTTCGATACGGCAGCCACGATGAAAACGGTGAGCAGCACCAGGAATACCCAAGCCAAATTGTACATCCACTTCGGACCAGTCCAACGGAACAGGTCGGCATAGTTGAGGTCGTGGCTCTTCACAAAGGGGATGGTGGTTCGTGTGGACTTCACGTCGGGGCTCTTTATCACCACTTCCTTGTTGTCTTCAATCTTCACCTCCACCTTTTCGTTGATTTGCACTGCAGGGCTGAAACGAAGGGTAAGACCGACGATGAGACCTAGCAGGATTTGTCCGCCAAGCTTGTATTTCGGTTTCAATCCGTCTTTATGTTTCTTGAAGGTCTTGATGTAGTCGTCAGCGAAGCCGATGATGCCGAGCAGCAACGTGGTGACAATCATCAAAATGGTGTAAACGCTATGGAGCTTGCAAACCAGTAATACCGGAATCAGGATGGAAACGATGATGATGACTCCACCCATGGTGGGCACGCCAACTTTCTTGGTGTTGTACGGGTCGGTGGCTTCATCGCGCTGCGTCTCGATGATTTTCTTGCGCTTCAGGTATTTGATGAAGTAATTACCGAACCAGACCGAGACGATCAGAGCGAAGATGATAGCCGCTGCCGCTCTGAAGGTGACGTAATTAAACACGCCCGCACCCGGGAAATTGTGTTGGTTTAAGTAATTGAAGAGATAGTATAACATTAGTTGGCCTCCTTAAAAGCTTCCGACAGGACTTCTTTGTCGTCGAAATGGTTTTTTACTCCGTTAATTTCCTGATAGTTTTCGTGTCCTTTGCCTGCCAACAGGATGATGTCACCTTTCTTGGCGAGGGCGACGGCGGTGCGGATGGCTTCGCGACGGTTAGCGATGCTCAGCACCTTGTGTTTGTCTTCCTCGGCAATGCCGGCTTTCATCTGACGGATGATTTCGTCAGGGTCTTCGTTGCGTGGATTGTCGCTGGTGAGGATAACCTTGTCACTGAGTTTCACGGCGACAGCGGCCATCTCAGGCCGTTTGGTGGTATCGCGATTGCCACCACAACCCACTACGGTGATGAGCGTCTCCTTGTGGCAACGCACCTCATTGATGGTCACAAGCACGTTCTCCAAGGCATCGGGTGTGTGGGCGTAGTCGACGATGCCGACAATGCCGCTTTCGGAATGCAACATGTCGAAACGACCGTTGGCGCCACGCAACTTGCTGATTTCAACCAGCAGTTCCTCTTTGTTGAAGCCCAATGCGATGGCAGCACCATAAATGGCCAACAAATTACTGGCATTGAAACCGCCGACGAGTTGGGTAAATACCTCTGTGCCGTTCACCTTGAGCATCATGCCGTCGAAGTGGCTCTCCATGATGATACCTTTGAAGTCGGCATCGTGTTTCAAAGCATAGCTTAGTTTCTTAGCCTTAGTGTTTTGCAGCATGAAGGCACCGTTCTTGTCGTCGAGGTTCGTGAGGGCGAAGGCGTTCTGCGGCAAGTTGTCGAAAAATTTCTTCTTGGCGTTGCGGTAGTTGGCCATCGTCTTGTGATAGTCCAAATGGTCGTGGGTGAGGTTGGTGAAGATGCCACCGGCGAAGTTCAAACCAGCGATGCGGTCTTGCGCCACACTATGCGAGCTTACCTCCATGAAGGCGTATTCGCAACCCTTTTCCACCATTTGTTGAAGCAAGGTGTTCAGTTCGATAGGGTCAGGCGTGGTGTGGGTCGAGGGAATCACGTCGCGGTTGATGATGTTCTCGATAGTGGAGAGCAGGCCGCAGTTGTAACCTGCATCGGTGAAGAGCCTATATAATAAGGTGGCGATGGTGGTCTTGCCATTGGTGCCCGTCACGCCGACCAGTTTCAGTTTCTCCGAAGGGTTCCCAAAGAAATTGGAAGCACCGACACCCAAGACATAGGCCGAGTTGTCAACCTTGACGTAGGTAACGTTTTCAGCTTTTTTTCGTGGCATCTTTTCGCCGACAATGGCCGTTGCACCTAGTTCGATGGCTTTGTCGATGTAGTCGTGACCGTCGACTTGGGTGCCTTTCACGGCAAAAAACAACGTGCCGGGTTTGACCTTGCGGGAATCAAAGGTGATGTCGAGGATGTCCAAGTCTTTGTCGCCTGCGATTTCCAGCAGGTTGCAATTAACCAATATGTCTTTGAGCTTCATTTCTTTTCCAGTATTAGGTGAATGACAGAGTTGGATTTGAGGGTGTCGCCAGCGTGCAGTGACTGCTCCTTAACCGTTCCTTGACCATTGAACATGGCTTTGATGCCCATGTTTTCAAGCAGGTAGATGGCATCGGTGACATCCATGCCTATTACATTAGGCACAATGTTGTCTTTCAGTCGAGCCTCGCGGATGCTGATTTGTCCATTCTCGGTGCTTTCAACGGTAACCCAATCGCTATTGATGGCGAAGTCGTTGTAGTTTTTGGATATATCGTTGAGGTAGTTGGTTTCTTTTTCATAGCGTGCCAAAACGGGGCCCCATTGGTGATCCTTTTGCATGGGGAGGCTGTCGTCTTCTTGTATGCCGATGCGCGTGGCGTAGACCTTTTCGGCGATTTCCCTGAATCCGGGTGCCGAAACACCGCCGGCAGCCCATTTCGCACCACGGGCACGACTCACCATGACGATGCAGCTGTAGCGTGGCTTGTCAGTGGGGAAGTAGCCCACGAAGGTGGTGTTGTAAAGCTTACGGCCAATGCCGGGTTCGTGGTAGGCATAGCCCTGCACCTTGTCGTAGTATTGCGCTGTACCGGTCTTGCCTGCCACACTGACAACGCAGTCGGTGAACTGACGTTTGGCGGTGCCTCTGATGGTCACGCCTTCCAGCATGGTTTGGAGCTTCTCGATGGACTCGGGTGAGGCAATGCGCTCGTTGAGGACGACGGGGTCGTATTTCTCAATGGTCTGGTTTCCTCTGCGAATCTCGGTGACAAACTGAGGCTTCATCATGCGGCCACCATTGGCGATGGCGTTGTAGAGCATGAGGAGTTGCATGGGGGTCACGTTGACCTCATATCCAATGGACATCCAGGGCAGGGTCACCTTCGACCAGCCGCCTGGTTTATCTTTGTCTTTTGGGTCCTTGATGACGGGAGAGGATTCGCCTTTGATGCCAGTGCCGATGGGTTTGTTCAAACCCAATTCGTACAGCCCGTTGACGTATTTCTCAGGATGAGCGGCAAAGGCTTTGGTGATGAGCACAGCGGTACCCTTGTTTGAGGATTGCTCGATGACTTCCTGTACGGTGCAGATGCCGCCTTTGGCAAAGCTGTGGTCGTCTTTCATCACGCGGTTCGAGAACTTGATGGGACCTGTACCGATGTTCACCAAATCGGTGAGCTTCGTGTTTTCGTGGTTGTTGAGCAAGACAACCATTGAGGCAATTTTGAACACTGAACCGGGCTCATAGCGCTCGGTGAGAGCGACGTTGTACGACTCCTCGTATTTTCCAGTCTCATGGTTGAGCCTCAGATTGGCCAAGGCTTTCACATAGCCCGTCTCCACATCCATCAGGATGGCGCAGCCTTGCTCGGCCTTGTTGATGGTCAAAGTGTTGTTGAGGGCGCTTTCCACAATGTCTTGCAACTTAATGTCGAAGGTGGTGATGACATCGTCGCCATTTTTTGCATCGGTGTCGTCGTCGGAGTTCACGGGGATCCAGTCACCATGGTGGATTCTTCTCACTAGTTGCCGACCATCCTGCCCTTTCAGGTAATCGTTATAGGCGCCTTCGATGCCGAAATAGTAGCCTTTTTCTTCGTTAGCCATGCCCAGCATCAAACTGGCTAATTCTTTATAGGGGTGGTCGCGGCGGATTTTCTTTTCATAAATGATGCCGCCTTTGTAGATGCCTCGGTTGAAGATGACAAAGTTCTGCATCTGACGCAGTTCGGGCTGGGTGATGTTCAGAGCGATTTTATAGTGGCGGTTCTTCTTGGCCTTGCCTTCGGCGAAGAAAGCTTTCCATTGGGCAGCGTTTCTTTTCGGGAAAAGTTCAGCCATTTGTCGGCAAAGTGAGTCGATGTTGTTAGCGAGGAAGACCGAGTCGACAGCCTTGTAGTCAAAGAAAACATCGTAGAGCGGGATGGAGGTGGCCATTAATTGTCCGTCGCTTGAGAAGATGTTGCCGCGTGAAGCCTCCAATGTCTTGACGCGATACTCGCGTTGCTCGGCACGTTCAAGTAGCTCTGAGTTGTCCTTAGTCTGCATCACGATGATTTTGGCGATGATGGCAACACCGAATAGGAGGACGAAGATGTACACCAGATAGGTCTTCATCAAAGTGTCAGTTTTTGGATCTATTTTCATGGCTCCTCCGTATTCATGGGTTCTACGTTCACGTTGATGCGCTTCAATGGCTCGGTGGCTTCCTTCAGTCCAGTGCCATCCAGCCTCTTGACCAAAACGGATTGCTTCGATGCATCCATGATGGCCGATTTCAGTTGTACGTATTCCACCTGAAGGTCGTTCAGATGTTTTGATGTCTTTGCCAGTTCACGGTTCCTTTCTTCAGCGATGTAGGTGTTGGTGATGATGGCCATGAGCAATAGGGTGACATAGACCATGAAGGGGAACTGCTTGCTGAATTTTTCTTTCACAAGGATGCCGCCGCCCAAGATGTTCATGAAGCCGTTTTTGCCTTTCTTTTTCTTCTTTTTCTGCTCTTCCATGGCTATTTCCTTTCTGCAATTCTAAGTTTGGCACTGCGAGCCCTGCTGTTGCTTTCATTCTCCTCGTCGGACGGGACGATGGGCTTACGCGTGATAATATGATAGGGGGTTAATAGGTTGCCATAAAAATCTTTTTCTTCCTTGCCCTCGGCGTTGCCGGTCTTCATGAAGTTCTTCACGAGACGGTCTTCAAGCGAGTGGTACGACATCACTACGAGGCGGCCACCGGACTTCAAAACAACGGGGCACTGGGTGAGGAAGGCGGTCAAGGCGTCAAGCTCTTGGTTGACCTCGATGCGCAAGGCTTGAAAGAGTTGGGCCAGCACCTTGTTTTCCTTGCCTCTTGGCAGGCGACGCTGCACGGCAGCCTTCAGCTGTTCGGTGGTCTCGATAGGCTCGGTTTCACGAGCCATGATGATATCGGAAGCGATGAGTTGGGGCTGCTGCATCTCACCGTAAAGGCGCAGGATGCGTGTCAAGGCGGCATGGTCGTAGGTGTTGACCACAGTGGCGGCGTCGTTGGGTGTCATCTGGCTCATGCGCATGTCCAACGGTCCGTCGAAGCGGGTGGAGAAGCCTTTTTCTGGCGTGTCGAACTGGTGTGACGAAACGCCCAAGTCGGCGATGACACCATCAATCTTTCCACCGTGGTAGAGTTGGATGAAATTCTTGAAGTATTTGAAATTCTGAGGGATGAAGGTGAAACGCTCGTCATCAAAAGCATTGGCTTCGGCGTCCTCATCTTGGTCGAAGGCATAAAGATGACCCGTCGTGAGCCTCTCAAGGATGGCACGCGAATGGCCGCCGCCGCCAAAAGTGACGTCGACGTACACGCCTTCGGGGTTAATGTTCAGCCCCCCGATGCATTCTTTCAACATGACCGGATTGTGATACATTTTCACCCCTCCTTATTTGATATTTTCGCTAAGTAACTTGAAAAAGACTTCGTCGTCGAGCTCGTTGATGGACTGTTCGTAAAGATCCTTGTCCCAAATTTCCATCTTCGTCGTAACGGCGGTGATGATGATATCTTTGATGAGCGAACCTCTCTCGATTAAGTCTTTTGGAATTTGCAATCTGCCACTACCGTCGAGTTTTACGAAACGAGCGCCGCTGTTGTATTTACGCATCACGGCTTCTTCGTCCACATTGAACTGGCTAAATTTGGCACGCAGTTGGTCTTGCACCTCATTCCAGTCCTTCTTTGTGTAGAGCTCCAGGCAGTGGGCGTGCAGTCCGGGGCGAAGGATAAAGCCTTCCTCCGCTTCGCTGCCCAATTGCTCCTTGAATTCGCTGGGGACCAAAACGCGTCCTTTTGCGTCCAGTTTGCAATTATGATGTCCTACCAAGTAGCTCATTTTCGTTTCGTTGAATTTTCAGCTGCAAAGATAAACACTTTCTCCCATTTATTACCACTTTCTTACACTTTTCTTTTAGCTATTTTTCAACAGTAATTGTTGATAACTACAACGTTTTTTGTTCATAATACGTTTCATAACTATGTTAACAATTTGGTGCACAATAAGAGGAAAATGTGTTGATAAGTGCCGTTTTTCCTTTTTTAGCCCGTTTTTCGCCCGAAAATGAACATTCCATTTCTCTTTTTACTATTTTTGCCGATTATAGCGTATTCGTTGATTATGGAAACGGAACAGAACAACCTGATTGACCTCAGGAAAATCTTCACAGCCAAAGTGCCTAAGTTGATGAAGCACATGCCCGACTGGCTGTTTCGCAAGATTCAACGGTTGCTGCATGAAGACGACATCAATGAGATTTTGACCAAGTATGCCGACAAGGAAGGCATCGACTTCATCAATGCGGTGGTGGCCGACTTTAACCTTGATTTGGTGCTTGAGGGTGTCGACAATTTGATGGCCAGTGACCGTGTCTTGGTGGCTTCCAACCATCCTTTGGGCGGCCTTGACGGCATTGCACTCATTGGCGCTGTGGGCAACCACAGAGGAGAGACCCTGACCCCGGTCAACGACTTCCTGATGTTCGTGAAGAACCTGCGTCCGATTTTCATCCCTGTCAGCAAGGTGGGCAGCGCCACGGCCAACCGTGAGGAGAGCCTGAAACTGTTCAATGAGACCTTTGCTGGCGATGCCACGATTTGCTATTTCCCTTTCGGCCTCTGCTCACGCAAAACCAAAGGCGGCAAAATCATGGACCTCGATTGGAAAAAGACCTTTGTCACCAAGTCGAAAGCCTATCAGCGTGACATTGTTCCCGTGCATATCGAAGGCCGAAATTCCAACTTCTTCTATAACCTTGCCCGACTCCGCAAACGCTTGGGTATCAAGGTGAACATCGAGATGGCTTTCCTCGTCGACGAGTTCTTTAAGCAACGCAACAAACAACTGAAGATTACTTTTGGCAAGCCTATCCCTTACCAAACCTTCGACCGTCGTTTCACCGATGCCCAGTGGGCAGAGAAGCTTCGTGCATTCTCTTACCAATTGCCAAAGGATGCCAACCAGATTTTTGACCCTGAAAAAGAATACAAGATATGATGAATGATATTATTGCACCGGTGCCAGTTGAGGCCATCATGGAAGAACTGACCCAAGAGAAATTCTTCCGCAAGACCAACAATGGAGGGAATGAAATTTATGTGCTGACGGCACATGAGTCGCCCAACATCATGCGCGAAATCGGTCGTTTGCGCGAAATCAGCTTCCGCGACTCGGGCGGTGGCACGGGTCTCGATTGCGACATCGATGTGTTCGACACACGTGACGAGAACTTCTTCTATCAGCTCATCGTTTGGAACCCTGTTGACCGTGCTATTGTGGGGGGCTATCGCTTCCTGCTCTGCGACCATCTGCCCACTGATGCTGATGGCCAGGTGGACACACCCACCAGCGAGTTGTTCCACTATTCCGAGAGATTCGTAAAGGAATATTTGCCTTACACCATCGAGTTGGGCCGTTCGTTTGTGCAACCCAACTACCAGCCATCCAAGAGCCTGTCGAAAGGTCTGTATTCCTTGGATAACCTTTGGGATGGCCTCGGTTCGTTGATTGACATTTATCCTGAAGCGAAATACTATTTCGGCAAAGTGACGATGTATCCCTCGTTGGAACGTACCTCGCGCGATTTGATCCTTTATTTTATTAAGAAACACTTCCCCGACAAGGATAATCTGGTCACGGTGCGGCCTGAATTGAATCTGCCCATCTTGACCGATACCGAATGGCTTGAAAGTGTTTTCGATGCAGACAATTACCGCGATAACTATAAGATTTTGGTGAAGCAGGTGCGTGACCGTGGTGCTGCAGTGCCTCCGTTGGTGAATGCCTATATGAACCTTTCACCGACCTTGCGCTCGTTTGGTACGGCACTCAATCCAGGCTTCGGTGAGGTGGAAGAGACGGGTATCTTGATGACAATCAGCGACATGTTTGAAGAAAAAGTCAAGCGTCACTTGATTTACGACCAGAATGCGATCCCGGAACACCTAAAAATGCCTTTCTATGCAAATTAACAAAGCCGAATTCTTGATGAGCAACACTCGTTTCGAGTTTTTGCCGAACGACAGCATGCCTGAATATGCCTTCATCGGCCGTTCGAATGTGGGCAAGTCCTCCTTGATTAACATGCTGGTGCAACGCAAGGGACTGGCCAAGACCTCATCAGTGCCAGGCAAGACGGTAGCCATCAATCATTTTATCGTCAACGACGCGTGGTATCTCGTTGATTTGCCGGGCTATGGTTATGCGCAGCACTCCAAGAAGACCCGTGAGCAGTGGCGTATCATGATCAACAACTATATTACGCGTCGCCGCAATCTGGTGACCACTTTCGTCTTGGTTGACTCGCGCCTTGAGCCTCAAAACAACGACTTGGGCTTTGTGGAATGGCTTGGGGAAAACCAAATGCCGTTTTGCATAGTCTTTACTAAGGCGGACAAGGTTTCAAAGGCGGAGTTGGATAGGAATGTGGAGGCGTTCAAGTCAAAGTTGTTGGAGGAATGGGAGGAATTGCCGCCTATTTTCATCACTTCGGCGGAGAAGAAACAGGGGAGGGATGAGGTGTTGGATTATATAGAACAACAGAATAACGAGATCGCAGATCTCCTCAATAAGAAAAAATAACTACAGTTAACCTTAATATTCACTAAAAACATCATCATTATGGGAATGTTAATTTCAATTCTGATCGGCGCTTTGGCAGGTATCATCGCCGGTAAAGTCATGAACTACGGCCTCGGTTTGATCTGGGCCATCATCGTCGGTGTTGTCGGCGGCTTCTTGGGCAGCTGGATTTTCAGCATCCTTGGTCTTCCCGTCAGCGACTCGTTCTGGGGCCAACTTCTGGTCGGTACCGTCGGTGCCGGAGTGCTGCTGTGGCTTGTCTCTAAGATTAAGAAGAAATAAGTCTTACGTACACGTTGATATGAAAGCGGAGCCCGAAAGCTCCGCTTTTTTTGTACTATTTGAAATACACCCTAGTGATTCCCGTTCCGCCAGTTTCCAAGGAAGCGTCGCAGAAACGTTCCACTTCGCGAATGTGGCTAAGTTTCTCGCGGATGAGCTTGCGCAGAATGCCGTTGCCTTTGCCGTGAAGGATACTCACCTCTTTGATGCTGAGAAGCTTGGCTTCGTCCAAGTATTTGTCCACAATGTCCAAGGCTTCTTCGGCGCGTTTGCCGCGCACGTCGAGGGTGAGGTCGAAGTGTTCGGCTTTTTCGCTGAGGTCGGCGGCGATGCCTTTTTGCCAGTTGCGTTGTGTCTTTCGGGCTTCAGCGCGGCTCACCTTGCGGAGCTTATCGGGGCTGGTGCGTAGGCGGATGCTGTCGAAGAGGATGGTAACATCGGTGTCGCTGATGGCCAAAATCTCGCCCACCACCTGCATGTCGTCGATGCAGACGGTGTCGCCCACTTTCAGCACGACCTCAGCCTCTTCCTTTTTCTTGGCCTCGGCTACTTCCTTGGCTTTCTGCGCTATTTCCTCCTTGGTCTTTTCGAGGTTTTGTCGGATTTCTTTGGTCTTTGTCTTCTCAGCCTGCGCCTCCTTGATTTCCTTGATAGTACGTTCGATTTGGCTGTTGGCTTTCTGTATCAATTCTTGAGCTTCGGCCGCGGCATCGCGGAGGTATTGTTTCTTTTTACCTTCGAGTTCTGCAAGGAGGTTCTTGTATTTCTCCACCACCTCGGTCAGCAGTTGGTCGGCGATGCGTAGATCCTGCTCCTTTTTGCGGATGGCTTTCTTGTCGACTTCGAGTTGCTGCAGCTGCTTCTCGAACTTGAGGTGTTGGTCGCCGGTGATGTTGGCGGCATCGTCGAGAATCTGTTTCGGGAAGCCGATTTTTTTGGCGATTTCGAAGGCGAATGAGGAGCCAGGCTTGCCGGTCATCATGATGTACATGGGTTGCATGAAGCGTGTGTCGAACAGCATTGCGCCGTTGACAATGCCCTCGTGGTTGTCGGCCAAAAGCTTCAGATTGGCATAGTGCGTGGTGACCATGCCGAAAGCCTGTTTCTTGTTGAGCTCTAATAGGATAGCCTCGGCGATGGCACCGCCCAGTTGCGGCTCTGTGCCTGTGCCGAACTCGTCAATAAGGAACAAAGTGTGTTCGTCGGCCTGCTCCAAGAGTGCTTTCATATTAATAAGGTGTGAGCTATAAGTGGAGAGGTCGTCCAAAATCGATTGTTCGTCACCGATGTCAATGAAGAGGTTTTCAAACAATCCGCATTGCGAGTCCACTCGCATGGGTGGCATCAATCCGCATTGCAGCATGTATTGCAACAGACCAGTCGTTTTTAGGCAGACTGACTTGCCGCCCGCATTGGGACCGCTGATGACGAGAATACGCTCATTCTCATTGAGTTGTAAATCCAGTGGAACGACTTGCTTGCCTTGAACTTTCAGTTTCTGCTCCAACAGGGGATGTCGAGCTTGTTGCCAGTTGACATAAGGTGTATCAAGGACTTCGGGCTTCACGCCGCCGATTTCATTGGCCAACAATGCTTTGGCACGGATGAAGTCGAGTTCGCCTAAAAGGTGCCATGCCTTGCGGAGTTCGGAAAGATATGGCCGCAATAAGCGCGTGAAAGCCAACAGAATACGGTGGATTTCGCGCCGTTCGGCATATTCCAACTCCTTGATTTCATTAGAAGTATCAAAGATTTCGGCAGGCTCGATGTAGACGGTCTGTCCCGTGGCCGATTCGTCGTGGATAAAACCACGGATGGCACGCTTGTCGCCTGCTTTCACGGGAATGACTAAGCGGCCGTCGCGCACTGTGAGTTCCGCTTTTGGATCAACCCAACCCGCGGTCTTGGCATCGCCCATGATTTGTCGGATGCGCTTCTCAATGCCGCCTTGCTTGCGGCGAATGCTCTGACGGATTTCCAAGAGTTCGGTGGAAGCATTGTCGGGAATCTCGCCTTTATCATCGACGAGTCGGTTGACTTCAGTGAAGATGCTACGTTCGATGAAAATGTTCTCAATCAGTGATTTGATTCTTGGTGTACTGTCAGCACTCTCGGAGTGACCGTAACGAAGAATGGCTTCTACAACATTGAGCGAAGGCTTTAGGGCAAATAAATCCTCTGTATTGAGACAGGTGCCATCGATTTGGATACGATGGAAGGCCTCGCGCAGGTCGTGGAAGTCGCGTACGGGGAAAGGCACCCCAGTCTGAAGCAGGCCGATGAACTCTTCGGTTTGCTCCAGGCTCTTGAGGATGGCATCTTTGTCGGTCGAAAAGGCCAAAGCCTCCGCTCTCTCCAAGCCCATCTGGCTGATGCAGTGGTTGGAGAGCATCTGACGGATGCTGGCGAAGCCGATTTTTTGTTCAAAATTGGTTGGGTAAATCACGGATTGGGTGTTTTGGGGCGCAAAGGTACACAATTTATGGGATTCCCTTGCGGGGAAGGGAGCAAATTCAATTAATTAACAAGCGGCGGTATGTAGAGCTTACATAATGTAAACTGCCACAAGCCGCCGCTGTTCGCTTAATGGTGCCCTCCATTCCCCGCAGGGGAATCTTACATCTTACAGACTCAATTCATACATATACCCATGATACTGCAGCAAACCGTCGAGGATGGGGAAGAAGAACTCATTGTCGTGTTCAACATTCTTCAGTTTGAGGTTCTCCATGGTGACGGTTTTGGTGCCGTCGTCGTTGGTGACGACTTTCAGGGTGCCGCTCTTGGCGATATAGCCTGTCTGAGGCTGGAAGGTCCAGAAGTCGCCGTCGAGGGCAACATGTACGCAGGGGAACACAGGCAGATAAGGTGTGCCGATGTAGCCGAGGTTGTACTCGCCGTCAACGAGTTGTCCGCCAAGGTAACTGACGATGAAGAAGCGCTTGCGGTTGGCCGACATGAAGAGCATCGACTTGACATCGAGGCCTAAGGAGCTCAAGCCGTTAAGCGCTGTGACGCCAGCTAAACCAATGGGGCTTTCGATGTTTCCGATCTTGAACTTGTTTTCAGCGTCATAGACATAAGGCGTCAAAGGACCAGTGAAGTTGAGAGCCAGTTGAACGGTATGACCATTATTGTCGGCACCCGTGCATTGTGACAAAATGACATGATAGGTGCCATCGCTGTTTTGAACAACGGCAAGTTCACCGTTCATCCAGAAGTAGGCGTCGCCATAAAACAAAGTGTCGGCACCGATGATGAAAGGTAGCTCGCCAAGGTTGAAGTCGTGGAAGCCAACTACTCTGGGAACCACTTCCTTGGTGTTTCCGCCAAAAGTATAGGTGCCCGGGGTAATGGCACCATCAAAGATGACGGCGATGCCTTCGTTTTTGTCGGCAGTCATCTCCTTGGAAGCGAAGACTATGGCGTTTTTCTGACCGTAAGTGACGGCTTTGGAGGTGGCGATGTCCATGGTCTTGCTGCCGATGGTCATGACTCCGGATTCAACTTCAGGAGTGACTTGATTTCCATTGTTGTTGTCTTTGCAACTGGTGCCAATCAATGCAAGGCTGCAAAAGAGCACCAAGCTATAAAATACTTTCTTCATGACGATTATGATTTTTAAAGATTGTCGTAATCAATAACGAAGGAGATACAGCAAAAAGTATGCCGAGAGGGGTTTAAAGATTCAATCTCAGCTGTATCTCTTCCACCTGTCTTTTCAGTTCCTGCACGGTCTGCATTAGTTCTTCTTCGCGGAAACGGTTTTCGCGTTGCTCGGGCATCTCGGCGCTGATGTAATGCACGAACTTCCACACTTCTTTGATGTCGGCAGCGGGCAGGTCATACGGATGATAAAGCGGGTTCAGTGAGCTGAGTGTGAGTTTGCTCTCGTGTTCGATTTTGTTTTCCACGATTTTGAAGACGATGCCGTCGTCTTGGGTGAGTACGATGTAGGGCTGGCCGCTGCGGATATAGGTCCAGTCGACGACATATTCGCCAGTGACGTAAGAACCGTCGGGGATGGGCAGCATCGAGTCACCGCTGATTTGGAAGGTGCGATACTTGCGGTCGCGCGAGAGGAAAGGCATGGTGAAGGTGGGCAGCACCTTGATATACTCGGGGTCGGCGAAGCCCGTGGCATAGCCCGCTTTGGCTTTCTCGGTGACGAGTTCAATATTCTCGTCATTGTCGTTGTTGACGGTGGTGGCCAACACACGCAAGTTGCTGCCTTTCAGGTGCACGTCGTAGCCGCGCTCCAACTGCGAGAGCTGGATGGGGCTGATGCTGCTCAAATCAACTTTCACCAAAGTATCAATGGCGATGCCGAAATACTTCGAGAAAGCCACTAAGGCCTCCAGATTCGGTTCGGAGACACCGTTTTCATAGCCGCTCAGCGTGGAGCGCTTCATGTTCAAGGCAAAAGCGATGTCGTCTTGGGTGCGACCACGATGTTTGCGGAGGAATTTGATGTTGTTGTTGAAATACATGGTTATCAATTGTTTATGGATTTATTGCAAAAATATTATGGTTTTTGTTGCACTATGTCAAATATAATGATTAAATTTACGTCGTAAAATTTGATTAAAAACTCGTCAAAAGTACAACTTTTTTGGAACATGCAAGCATTTTGAGCAAAAAAAGAGGAAATTTTAAATACTACTGAGTCTGTTGAAGTATGGAAAGGACGATTTTGCATTTGGATTTGGACACTTTTTTCGTGTCGGTGGAGCGCTTGGTGAACCCTTCTTTGGAGGGCAAACCCGTCATTGTGGGTGGTATGTCGGACCGTGGTGTGGTGTCGACGTGCAGCTATGAGGCGCGACGTTTCGGGGTGCATTCGGCCATGCCGATGCGGATGGCGCGGCAGCTGTGTGCCCAGGCTGTTTTTATCCGTGGCGACATGGAACTCTACAGCCGTTATTCCCGTTTGGTGACCGACATCATCGCCGACCGCGCGCCCGTGTACGAGAAAATGTCCATCGACGAACACTATCTCGACCTTACGGGCATGGATCGCTTCCACGACTGTCAGCTGTGGTCGCACGAGCTGCGGCAAAAGATTATCAAAGAAACAGGTTTGCCGATTTCGTTCGGGTTGTCGGAAAACAAGACCGTCTCGAAAATCGCCACAGGGCAGGCCAAACCCAACGGTGAGCTACAGGTGCCTACACCTTATATTAATAGCTTCCTTGACCCGCTGTCGGTGCAGAAGATTCCGATGGTGGGTGAGAAGACTTATTCCTTACTCCGTTCGATGGGTGTGGAGAAAATCGGCACGTTAAGGCGATTGCCACCTTTGGCTGTGGAGCGCGCCATGGGCAAGCATGGGCTCGACATCTGGAAGAAGGCCAACGGCCACGACAGTACACCTGTCTGTCCCTATCAAGAGCGAAAGTCTATCAGCAAGGAACGCACTTTCGAGCAGGATACTATTGATGTGATCTCCATTCGGCAATGCTTGGCGCGTATGGTGGAGGCCCTTGGCTTCGACCTTCGTTCGCAACACAAACTGACGGGCTGCGTGACGGTAAAAATTCGCTACTCCAATTTCGACACGCACGATATGCAACAGCGTATTCCTTACACCGCCTTCGACCATGTGCTGCGGCAAACGGTGAACAGCCTTTTCGACAGACTTTATAACCGACGTATGATGATTCGGCTGGTCGGAGTGCGCTTCAGCGAATTGGTTAGTGGTGCGCCGCAACTCGTTCTGTTTGACGATAATATGGAACTGACGAATTTGTATGCCGCTATGGATAAGATCAAATTACGTTTCGGGGAACAAATCATTCATCGGGCAGCGGGGTGAAGGTTCCAGTTAGGTTCTTGTTCTCTAAATCACAAAAACAGTAAGCAAAACATACTTTATCGTGTAAAAAAAATGAGATAAAGTACAAAAAGGTCTTATTTTTTTGTTGATGGAAACTTTTTTTCAGTATTTTTGCAAACGAAATAAAAGTACTTTTTATGAATATGACGAAAATAATTGCCCGAGAGTCGGAAATGGAAGAATTGAAGCGATGTTACGAGTCGAACCGTTCGGAGTTTGTCATCGTGTATGGCCGTCGTCGTGTGGGAAAGACATTCCTTGTGGACACTTTCTTTGAAAAAAAGTATGATTTCACATACGTTGGCGGACATCGATTGTCCAAAGCGAAGCAACTTCGCGGTTTTGCCAAAGCGTTGAAGAAAGCGGCAGGTATGAAATCTCAACCGAAGTTCGCCTCGTGGGAGGATGCATTTGATGCATTGGAGGAATATATAGAAGCACTACCACAAGAGAAGCGAAAGGTGATTTTTATCGATGAGATGCCTTGGATTGATACGCCGCAGTCGGAATTTGTGGAGGCTTTGGAAACGTTTTGGAACGGTTGGGGTGCAAGAAGGACAGACATTATGCTGATTGCGAGCGGGTCGGCCTCGTCGTGGATGATGGACAAGTTGGTGGATAATCCAGGCGGATTGCACGCACGAATCACGAACAATATCTATATCCGTCCGTTTACGTTGAAAGAGACAGAGGAGTATCTGTTGAACCGAGGTATACGATGGAGCCATTACCAAATTCTGCAACTGTATATGGTGATGGGCGGCATACCTTTCTATTTGAGCCTGCTTGACCCGAGCCAGACGCTTATCGGCAACATCGACCGTCTGTTTTTCCGCAAGAACGCGGAACTGAAGACGGAATTTGATGAACTATACAATGCCGTTTTCAACAAGGCGGACAAGTATCTGGAAATTGTGAGTCTCTTGAATGGCAACCACGACGGAATGACATTCACGGAGATACAGAAATCCACCACTCTTGATGGCGAACGATTGACCACGGCACTAAAGAATTTGGAGCGCTGTGATTTTATCATATCTTTCCAGCAATTTGGAAACAAATCTAGAGGAACGTTGTATCGCCTTGTGGATTTCTATACTTTGTTTTATTACAAGTTTATGGATACCATCGATAGCAAGGATGAACAGTGGTGGACACACAATTACAATTCCCATAGTGTGGAGGCATGGCAGGGATATGCTTTTGAATTGATATGTTTTACTCACCTTGCCCAAATCCGTCAGTGTCTTGGGATTTCTGGCATTTCCACCTCGGCATCGTCATGGCGACATATCCCTGCAAAGAATGAGGAAGGGAAAAAGGCACAGATTGACCTTGTGATTGAACGAGGCGACCGTATCATCAACCTGTGTGAGATGAAATTCAGTGTGGGGCCTTTTACCATCAAGAAGTCCTACGCAGATGATGTCCGCAGAAGGGCCCAACTGTTCAGAGAGAAGGAGAAAACCAGTTATGGACTGAACATCACTTTCGTGACTACTTTTGGTGTCGCTGAAGGGGTAAATAAGGATGTTGTGGATTCAGAGGTGATTGCTGAAGATATGTTCAACTGATGTTTATACCTAAGACCTGCGCAAAGACGGAGAAAACATGCTCGCACCTGTTTATATGGCAGGGTTGCTGTGAGTTTGGCTTGGCTGGTGTTGATTATAGACATTCTGTGTAAATATTGTGGAAAAGAGTTCTGCATCAAATTGGCCGCTAGTTATAAATTATAATCGAAAGTATTCATAATGTTTATATTAGATTGTTTGTCAAAACTTTAGAAAAAAAATACATAATTGTTTAAACTTAAAACAGATTATTTAAGAAAAAAATCTTTTATGTATCTTTGCAGCTGGATAATAACCACACTATGCGAACATTCTTACTCAATACAATAAATCAAATTCCAGCTACAAATAGACAACTTGATTATAGATCGACCCTCAAAACGAATGAATGGCTGGTCTATACTGATTCCGAAGGAGAAATAGAAAAATTTCTCTTTGCGGACAATGATGTCTTACTTGCATCAGTCAATGGCAAGACTACATCTTCAAAGTGGCAGTTTATGAAAGTTAATTCCTCGTTGATAATCGATGACGGGATAAATAAATACATGTTTAAAATTATCGTCTGTAGTAAAGACATTGTTTTTCTTAATGTTGATAGCACACAAACCTACAGTTTCCTCATTAATACGAAGTCAAAAGCGTTAAAAGATGTAAGTTTGAAAGATATTAAACAGTTCTTAATGAATGAGTTTAATATAGACATTTTTGATGATGAAGAGAGAACGGCTTTTTTTGAAAAGCGAAAAGAAAATGAAAAGAAGATTCGAGAAGCGGCAGATAAAAAAGCGGAAAAAGTATTAGAGTGTTTCAGTATAATTGTTTTGGCTGTATTGATTATCCTTGGAATTGTTAAGTTGAAAGAAAAAAAGCGAGAAGATGAAGAATATAATAGAACACATCCTAACATGTCAATTACAAGGATTGAAAATAGACACGCAATAGATTTAGGATTAAGTGTAAAATGGGCTACCTGTGATATTGGTGCAAATCACCCAACGGAAGCAGGAAACAAATATGGTTGGGGTGACACTACGGGAATAATATATGAGGATTACATTATTAATGACTTTGGTTTCAAAGAGTATGTGCCATATAATAGAAAAGAAAATGAATATGCTTATCCGACTAGAATAGGCAAAAAAGCTCCAACATCTATTGTTGACACGCAATATGATGTTGCTAGACTCTGTTGGGGTGATAAATGGCGGATGCCAACTTGCGAAGAAGCTCAAGAATTGATTGATAGTTGCGTATTTATTATTCGAAAAGATTATATTGTTGCAATAGGGCCAAGTGGTGATTCTATACTATTCAGCTTTCCGTCAAATTGGTATGCAACAGGAGAAATGAATATTATTAAACCTCAACAGTCCATGTTTAATTTTTATGAAAATGATCTTATTTACTCCTATATTATAGGGCGAGAAATGAGAAATGGCAGTCCAGTTATTATTAATGGAAAGCCGATAGTTAATGTTAAAATACATGACGCTTACAGATTCAACAGGCTCTCTGTAAGAGCTGTCTGCGAGGAATAAAGAATTCGTTCACTTTTATCTTGCCAATCTCACAGCAAACCAAGAATTATTGTGTTTGAAGCATCAGCATCTCAAAAATTTTGATTAAATTTACGGCGAAATTTTTGACGAAAAACTAATCAAAGTATTGTGCTGATTGCGGTTCATTCATATAACAGCCTGTGCTACGGCACGATGCCGATTGCGGATTTGGTCAGCAAGGCCGCCACGCTCGGCTATGATGCCTTGCCTTTGACTGACATCAACACGACGATGGGTGCCGCCGATTTTGTGGTGGAATGCCAGAAAAAAGGCGTGCGACCTGTCGTGGGTGTGGAGTTTCGCAATGGCAACGAACTGCTGTATGTGGCTTTGGCCAAAAACAACGCGGGTTTCGCCGAACTAAACCGTTTCCTGACGCAGCACAATTTCAACAAGCAGCTCTATGCTGAAATTGCACCCGACTGGGAACATGTTTTCGTGGTTTATCCTTTCGGGAAACGAAAACCTAATACGCTGAAAGAGAACGAATTTCTGGGTGTTCGGTTTTCGCAACTGACCAAAATGTACAACTGCAAGTCTTTTGAAAAAATGGTCGCCATGCAGCCCGTAACCTTTGCAGAAAAAGACGATTTTGAGTTGCATCAATGCATGAGGGCTATTGACGATAATGTGCTGATTTCGCGCCTTGAGCCTGCCGCTTGTGCCGCACCTGATGAGATTCTCCTGCCCGCTGAGAGACTGAAAACTACCTATGCCCTTTATCCACAACTCGTTGAAAATGCGGAGCGTATCTTGAATGCATGTGAAATCAACTTGGACAATAGCGTGAAAAGCAAACGCTGTTTCATGGACAATGTCTATGACGACTTGGAGTTGTTGCACCAAAAAGCCTTTGAAGGGATGCTTTATCGGTATGGAACGACAAATAAAAAGGCCTATCGTCGCATTGAGAAGGAGCTGGACATCATTGAACGGATGGGCTTTTGCGCGTATTTTCTCATTGCTTCGGACATCGTGGATTTTGCCATGAAACAGGGACTCTATCATGTCGGACGGGGGAGCGGTGCCAACAGTGTGGCGGCTTACTGCTTGAAAATCACCGATGTAGACCCGATAGAGCTGGACTTGTATTTCGAGCGTTTCCTCAATCCCAAGCGCAGTAGCCCACCTGATTTCGATTTGGATTTTTCGTGGCGCGACCGTGACAAAGTCATCGCCTACATTTTTGAGAAATATGGTCGGGAGCATGTGGCATTGTTGGGAGCGACGGTCACTTTTCAGGACAACTCACTTTGTCGTGAATTGGGTAAGGTGTTCGGCTTACCTAAAGGCGAAATCGACCAAATGGAACGCAACCCGAAGGAGTTTGCCCGACAATATTTCATCGGCCAGCAGATTCTGTCGTTTGCCGAGCGTCTTCACGATTTCCCACGTCAACGTTCCATCCATGCGGGTGGCGTGCTGATTACCGAGAATCCCATTACCGATTTTGCTGCCTTAGACCTACCCCCAAAAGGCTTCCCGACGACGCAATATGATATGTATTCGGCTGAGAAAGTCGGCTTGGATAAAATGGATATCCTCAGCCAGCGAGGCATCGCCCACATTCGTGATGCAGTGGAGATGGTGGAACGGAACCGTGGCGTTCGCATTGACATTCACCAAATTAACTCGTTGAAACAGGATGAATTGATACGTCGGCAACTGCTCAAGGCTGAAACCTGCGGTTGCTTCTACATCGAGAGTCCGGCCATGCGCGGCTTGTTACGCAAGTTGCGTTGCAGCGACTACAAAACCTTGGTTGCTGCCAGTTCCATCATTCGGCCAGGCGTGGCCAAGTCGGGAATGATGAGGGAATATGTCAACCGATTCCATCATCCTGAGACAGTGGATTATAAGCATTCCATTTTGAAGGAATTGCTGGCCGAGACTTATGGTGTGATGATTTATCAAGAGGATGTACTCAAGGTGGGACATTACTTTGCAGGTTTGGATTTGGCTGAGGCCGATGTGCTGCGCCGTATGATGGGCCATAAGATGCGTGACAAATTTGAATTTGAGGAGGTTAAACAGCGCTTTTTCGATAACTGCAAGGTCAAAGGTTATCCCGATGACTTGGTGCTTGAGTTGTGGCGACAGATTGAGTCGTTTTCGGGCTATTCTTTTTCCAAGGCACACTCGGCTTCGTATGCGGTGGAGAGCTACCAGAGTCTCTATCTGAAGAGCCACTATCCACTTGAGTTTCAAGTAGCTGTGATAAATAATTTCGGTGGCTTTTATCAGACTTGGTTCTATTTCAACGAGGCGCGGCGCATGGGTGCAAAGATCCATTTGCCTTGCGTCAATCGAAGCAGCTATCTCACCACCTTGAACGGCAGGACGATATTCATGGGTTTTGTGCATCTGCAAGGCTTGGAGCAGCATTTTGTGGAGTATTTCCTTGCGGAGCGCGAGGCGCGGGGACCTTTTGCTAGCTTGGAGGACTTCATGACGCGAGTGCCGTTTACCTTAGAGCAGCTTGTCTTGCTCATTCGTGGTGGTGCGTTCGATTTCACGAAAAAGCCCAAGGCAGAACTGCTGTGGCAGGCGCATCTCAACAAAAGTGATGGCAAGAAGGAACAGCCTGAGACCCTCTTCCCAATGGAAAACCAGCATTTTGAGTTCCCCGATTTCAGCGTTAATGCTTTGCAGAACGCTTACGACGAGATTGAATTATATGGTTTTCCCGTCACTTTGACTTGGTTCGACCTGTTGAAGACCAAATTCCGTGGTGAGCTGATGGCTTGTCAGATGTTGTATTTTGTGGGAAGCCATTATCGGATGTTGGGCAAGCTGGTAACGGTGAAGTATGTCCGCACCTGCAAAGGTGATCAGATGGCACTTGGCACCTTTGTGGATGTCACAGGTGAGGTTTTCGACACGGTACATTTCCCGCAGGTGCTGAAGGCGTGGCCGTTCCAAGGTGACGGTGTGTATCTGCTTTTGGGCAAGGTTACTGAAGAGTTTGGGCAGCCGTCGCTCGAAGTTGAGAAAATGAGTCGGATGGGGTATAAGGTTTTGCAATAGTCCGGGATGACGTTTTTTTCTACAAATGCTTGAAAATCCAACTACCAAATCCACAATGTTTTGTATCTTTGCCCAAATTTTATCACGATAAAGATGCATCGAAAACTAATTCTATCTACAGTCTGCCTTTTGGGGTTGATAATCAGTGCTTTCGCACAAGATAAAGGCCATATTTCAGGTACTGTTCGCGATGATAGCTCGGGTGAAGCTTTAATTGGTGTCTCCATCTATGAGGAGAGACTGCAAACGGGTACCACGACCGACGAAAAAGGATATTATGAATTGGATTTGCCTCTGGGTGAACATACCTTGCGCATTTCTTACGTCGGCTATACCACGATTCATAAAAGGGTTAGCATAGCCAATAAGCCGATTACGCTCAATATTAAGTTGCAACCAGAGTCGGAAAAGTTGTCTGAGGTGCAGGTGACCAGTGAGCGTAAGGACCGCAACGTGACGGCTATGGCGATGAGCGTGCAGACGCTTGACATGATTACCATCAAGAAGATTCCTGCATTGATGGGCGAGGTGGATGTCATCAAGTCCATTACGTTGCTGCCAGGTGTGCAGTCGGCTTCAGAAGGCTCCTCGGGTTTCAGCGTGCGCGGTGGTGCCACCGACCATAATCTGATTCTTTTGGATGGTGCCCCGATTTACAATGCATCCCATTTCCTTGGCTTCTTCTCTGTGTTCAACAACGATGTGGTAAAGGATGCCACGCTTTATAAGGGTGACATCCCTGCCTACTTTGGCGGACGTCTTTCCTCTGTTCTTGATGTATCGGTGAAGGATGAGGTACCAAAACGTTTGAGTTTGCAAGGTGGCATAGGTCTGGTGACGAGCCATCTGATGATGGAAACCCCACTTTTTGACCAAAAGACCTCCTTGTTGCTGGCAGGTCGTAGAACATACGCGGGTCTTGTCTTGCCTTTCCTTGGTGAAGACTTGAACAAGTCCAAGATCAATTTCTACGATGTGAATGCCAAAGTGACGCATAAGTTGGGTAAAAACGACCGTCTTTTCATCAATTTTTATAATGGCCATGACTTGTTCTCGATGCAACAGATGATTGGTTTGGGTTATGGAAACAGCAGTGCTACGTTGCGTTGGAGTCATGTTTTCTCCGACCGTCTTCTCTCAAGCCTTTCGTTGATAGGTTCAAGGTATCGTTATAGCATCGACATGAATTATAGCCCTTATGATTTCTCGATCAAGGCGGGTACAGATGCGCTCAGTCTCAATTACGACTTTTCCATGCATTGGAACGACAAGCATGTCTCCAGATTCGGTTTGACGACGGGTATCCAATCCTATCTGCAAGGTGAAATCGACGATAGAGGAGGTGCTTTGTCGCAATATCTACAGGTGGACCAGTCAAAGTCAATAGCTCGAAAGGGGTTGGAACACGCTTTGTATTTCACGCATGATTATAAGCCCACTCCTCGTTTTACGTTCCGTGCTGGCATGAGACTGTCCTGTTTCCAGAATATCGGAGAGGAAGACTTTTATGTTTTTGAGGATGTCATCCATATTGTCTTGGATACGCTACACTATGGCAAAGGCGAAGTGTTCAACACGGTTATTAATCCCGAACCTCGTTTGGCAGCCATGTATCAATTGGATGAGCATTCTTCGGTCAAGGCCTCCTATTCGCGTACGGTGCAATATGCACAGGTGGCATCATCGGCAACTGGAGGACTACCGTTTGATGTTTGGTTCCCGACCAGTCCTAATGTGAAACCTCAAAAGTGCGACCAGTATGCCCTCGGTTACTTCCGTAATTTCCATAATGATGCCATTGAGACTTCGGTGGAAGTGTATTATAAAAACATGCAGAATGTCATTGACTTCAAGGACAATGCCATTACCTATGGCTATCTATTGATTGATGGTGAGTTGCGCGTCGGTAAAGGCCGTTCTTATGGTGCAGAGTTTCTTGTTAGGAAGAACGTGGGCAAGTTTACAGGATGGATATCATATACCTATTCGCGCACGTTCCGAACCATCAAAGGAATCAGCCACGGGAGGGAATATCGTTCTCCCTATGACCGTCCGCATAACATCGTTATTGTGGGTAACTATGAACTTAATCCACGTATCACTTTGGCTGCCAATTGGATCTTTAATACGGGTCAGCCCGTGACTTTCCCTTATGGCCAATACACTATCAATGGCCATACATATGCGGTTTATAACGGCCGTCGTAACGAAAGCCGTTATCCTGATTACCATCGTTTGGATTTATCGTTTACATGTAAATTGGGCAAACTGGAAAACAGAAGATGGCAACACGAACTCAACGTCTCTGTATACAATGCTTATGCTCACCATAATACTTGGGCCATCACTTTCGATCAAGGTGAAAATGGCAGCATCGTGACCAAGAATATGTATCTGTTCTCTGCCGTGCCTTCCATCTCCTACAACTTCAAATACTGAATGTCATGAGGAATCTGCACAAATTGTTGGTTTCTGCTTTCGTCGTCCTTACTGCGTGTACGGAAGATATTGTCATTGATGTGCAGGAAGGAGAGCCGATGATTGGTGTTGAGGCTTCGTTTACCGATGAATGGAAACAACATGAAGCTATTTTGAGCTATACTGCGAGTTTTTACAACAAGGATGAAATCAAAATGGTGAGCGGAGCCACAGTCTATGTCACTGACGGTATGGATACGGTCTATTATCATGAGGACATGGAGCAATTAGGGCATTATTTTACGGATTCTGTAGCAGGAAAGAAGAATACGGTTTACCGTCTTTGTGTTGAGATACCAGAGCTGGATGGAACGAAACAGTGCCTGTTTGCCGAAAGCCTGATGCCTGATAATGTGGAAAGCATAGACAGCCTTGTTATTAAACCTTTCAATGGGGAAAACGACTCTATGCCAACAGTGTTTTTCATGGATACTATCGAATGGGTGTATCCATATTTCCAGAGTCTTCCCGACCCCAGCATTATCTATATGCCGTTGCTTTCCATCAACGACTCGTTGGTGTCTAATACGCTCACCCAGCGTATGATAATACCTGTTGGTGGCTATGCTGGTTATTATATTAACGGGGTTGAAATGCAAGAAGCCAACAAGGAGATTCCGATTGGGTATTTCCGCAAGTCGGATTTGAAGGAAGGCGACAGCATTCGTGCCAATATGTATAGCATCACGACAGATTACCTCTACTATGTCTATAGTCTTATGGCTTCATTGGGTAGCAATCCTATGATGGGAGCTCCTGCCAATGTGAGTACCAATATTCAACCAGAGGGTGAGGGAGTAGGATGGTTTTTTACAGCTTCCACTGTCTCATCGAAAACTGTTTTTCGAAAATAAGAAGATATGATAGCAAATAAACATTGTTTCGGTCTGTTGTTTGGACTTGTTTTGGTGACTGTATCATGTACAGAGGATATTACTATGGATATGCCCGAAGGCCGAAAAGTACCTGTGGTGGAGGGAAGCATTACTAATGAATTTAAGCGCCATGAGGTCATCCTTAGCTATTCTTCAGAGTTGTACAATACTGAAGGATTCGAGATGATTTCTGGCGCAGAAATATATGTGGTCGGTGGAGGAGATACGATTTGGTATTATGAACAGGAGGATAAACCGGGCCATTATCTCACAGATTCGGTGGCAGGGATAAAGAATAGAAGGTATCATTTGGAAATCAACGTAGAAGACAACACACTTTCTTCAGGACCTCTCCATTTGTACGCAGACACCAAGATGGCAAATAATGCTTCTTGTATGGACTCCGTAGGCTTGTTGCCATTGCTCAACAATGAAGGCATTCCTTTTGTTGACGAATCGGCAGCGGTTTGTATATGCCCTTATTTCCAGACACTTTCCAACGAGAATATTGTCTATCAAGTGGAACTATATCTGAATGGCAAACGGTTTAATAATCGACCTTTGAAGATGTTCAATTTGTTTCCTATGAAAGGCTATGCTGGTTATTATTTCAATGGTCCTGAGATGTTAAAGGACAATGTGGAGATTCCTGTCGGCATTATGAATAAGTCATATTTGCATGAAGGCAACGTGATCAAGGTCAAGCTTTATAGCATTTCAGAGGATTATATGTATTTTCTCGTTGGACAGAAATTGGCTGTTGGGGTTAACCCTGTAATGGGAGCCTTCCCAGCTGTGTTCACTAACATATTCTCAAACTGTAATGCTATCGGATGGTTTAATGCTACTTCAGTCATTGAAGGCGAGGCCATTTACCATGAGAACATGTTCCAGCAATAGTTTCGGATTACAATAAAGAGAAAGGCGGCCTCGGAAGAGGTCGCCTTTCATATTTTGGATGGGTGGTTATTACTTCACCACCACCTTTTCCATGTGCACTTGTGTGCCTGAGGTGAGGCGGAGGAAGTAGACTCCCTTGGTCATGCCGTCGACGCTGATTTGTTCAGTGCCTTTGGCAATGCCCTTGGTCACCATCTGACCCATGCCATTGTACATCTCGTAACTGTATTCGGCGTTGCCACCGTTGATGAACAGGATGTTGTTAACAGGGTTAGGATAGACGGAGAATTCGGTTTCGATCTCTTCAACACCAAGTTCGGATTTGACCACGATGCACTCAGGGGCGCTAACACCTTCCGCGTACTCTGCGACAACACAATAGGTGTAGAAGATCTCGGTGAAGAGCTCGTCGACATAAGTGGGCTCTGTGGTCTGGGCAATCTCGATACCATTGCGGCTGATGATGTAGTTGACAGCACCCTCGGGTTCATCCCAAGTCAGAGTGATGGTACCAATTTCAACTTCTGCTGCCAGATTCTCAACGGGGTTGAAGCTACCGAGCGGTTGTCCACCACCGCAGTTGCAGTCAAATTCATAGAGCAAGCCGTTGTGGACGGAGGTGCAGTTGTAGATCACATCACCATTTTCGTACTTGACCACGAACGAGCACTCGCTGTCCCATTGTCCGCTGCTCCAGTTGAGGGTGACATGGACACCGTTGCCGATTTCGATGGTATAAGTGCCAGATCCACCACTGGTGAGAGTGAGGTCTTGAGAGGGTGTTCCGTCGCTGAAACCGACAGTCAGTCTGGCCCCATTCCAGCCATCACCGTAAGAGTCACTCAATTCAAAGATGACATTGCAGGCGTTCTTCATGGTGATGGAACCTTCAGCCATCAAGTCACCGTCAGCTTGCATCATGAATCTCACCCGAATCTGTTCCGTTTCGGGGCAGGTGGGGTCAATTTGGACATGGAACACGCAAGTGCTGATGCCCTCTGGGTCGATGGTGCCCATCTCAATGGTGGGATTGAGGAAGGTGACATATTCGCTCTCGCAAGCGATGGAGGCGATAGCATTGGTAGCCATGTAGTGGCCCACATTCTTGAAGTTGGCAACGAAAGTCACAGTTTCTCCTGGGACAAAGCCGCCAGCCCAATCCGTGCCGGCATATTCAAGGATGGCTTGACCAGCAGTGATGAAGGCCTTGCCAATCCATGTCTGACTGGCGTCAGCCATCTCCACATCGATTTGGAATCTCTCGCCGTCTACAACGCCTTCGGCTACAATGAAACTGAAAGCGTTTTGCAGCGTAACAGTTTCTTCAGCTGGCAACACGTCAAATTGAGCAGTGCCATTGAGGATAGTCAAACGCGGGTCGTTGCAAGTCAAGGCAACAGTAGTGTTGCCATCGGTCGGGTCGACACCAACATTCTTGAAGCTCAAGGTCAAACTTGTCTCCACATTGACAGGAGCAAAGTTGGGCGTGTAGCTGGCGAGCGTGACGTAGGGACCTTCAGCAGGAAGCACTTCAATAGGCATGACCTCGGTCACTTTGTTGTAGCCCATCACGGTCAATGTAGCCATACCAACATTGCTCATTGGGGGGAAGCTGAGGGTGCAAGTGCCGTTGTCGATGTAACCGGAAGCGACCACTTCACCGTCCATCGTCAGCGTGGCGATGCCGTAGGCAGTGTCATCAGCGGTGATTTCCAGTTCGTTCATGCCAAGCATCAAAACAGCAGGATTGCAGCTGATATTCATGCTGACAGGATTGTCGGTACGTACCATCAGGCTCGGGTCACCGAAAAGGATCCAAGTGTTGTGGGTAGAACCATTGTCGCTGGGGTGCATGTCAAGGATATACATGTTACCGTTGAGGGACGCACCACCGAAAGTGTGGCAGAATTTGTCACCACTCTTCCATCCAGTGAGGATGTTGACCATCTCGTCCTGACCCGTCATTGGAGGCACCCAAGGCTGTGAGATCCAGCTGAACATGCCACCGACAGCACCGGTAGGACGACCTGTGGTTTGGTTGGTGGCTCTTAGCCAAGCCTCGCCGAAGCAGGTTCCGTTAAACTCGCCATTGTTACAGGCAACGGACCAAATGTAAGGCCATTTGTCATCATTTACCAAGGCATTCACATGGCTGTTGCTGTAGTTAGCCACAGCCCAACTGGTTTGAGAGCCATGGTTGCAGTAGTTGCAGATGCTTTTGCCTTCGTTGAAATCGGTACTGATGGCATTGGCACTTGTGCCACCGCCCACGCCGCTGTACTGTTGCGTCACGTTTTCATAGGTGTAATGCATCAGGGTGTCGCGGATGTAGTTCATGTGCACATAGTCGGCTTCGCCGCCGTTGTGGCCTTGACCGGCACCTTCATTGGCACCGATGCCGATGCCTTGGTTGACCCAAGTGAGGCCTTCGGGCATGTCGCGCTCGTAGTAGAGCACCTTCTCGACGTGGGTCTGCACGTCAGTCACGCTCTGTACCGAGAAACGGCCTGTGAGGACTTCGAGGTAGTAGTCGTTGCCTTCCAGTTGACCGAACCAGTTATCGGAGCGGCCACCACTCATTGAGTGAGGCGTGAGGTCAGCATAGTCGCCAACGAGGAGAACGAACTGAAGGTTGCGCTCGGGGTTGGTGTAGATGCTGTTGATGTAGTTCTTGATTTGGGTGTCGTTGTTGCCGCCGGCTTCAGACACGCTAACCATCGTGGTGGGACGGCCTGACTGGTTTTTCCATTCCACGAAAGGTTGCATGGCATCCAAATACTGGTCGGGGCAGATGACCAGCATCTCGCCACGGTCTTGGATAAAGGTGTACTTGGCAGCACCTTCTTTGAAGTTAATGAAACGATGGTCATAAGCGTCTTTCATCTCATTCGACATCTTGAGACTACTCTTGCGAGATGTCTTTTGGTTGATGCCGTTGTCGCTCACTTTGCGCATCTCGATGGTCATGTCATGATAGACGCGCAACGTCTTCGTCATAGGATTGTAGGCGAAGGGACGCACCATGATGTTTTGGCCACGGAAGTCACGGATGATGTAAGGCGTTTCAAGATAGGCTTGTGCAGCAGGATAGAACGCATCTTGGTTGTACATCTCGCCGTAGGTGTAGGCCACGCTTTCAGGGTCGATCTGACGACTGAAGTTGCCCTTGGAAGGAGCAATCTCAACGTTCTCATAATCGGTGAAAGCACTCTTGGTAACACTGACCTGCATCTCGGCCATGTCGCCGATGATGGCTGGAACAGGGAAATGAGGAAGGTCAGGAGCACCAGCTTCAAGCATAGAGGCCATCTGAGGGACGGATACGACTTGCTCGATGCCGTTCGGGGTGCTCACTCTGGTCAGGTAGAATCCGTTCAACGAGAAGTCGACGACGACTTGCTGCTCGCTGCTTGATACCAACTTGACCTCGGGACCGACAGGAACACTAGAGCTAATGACGGTCCATTGCTGGGCGAATGCCATTGCTGACAAAGCCACAAACATGAGGGAGAAAAGAACTTTTTTCATTTGTAGTGAACAATTAGTTTAAATGATGACTTTTTAAGGGCGCAAATTTACGAATCTTTTCTCATGCATTGAAGTTTTTTGGCGGAATTATTTTTGAAGGCTGTTTGTTTTTCGGTTTTCATGGAATGAAATTTGTGTACTTTTGCCGACTGAATCAAATTTTGAAGTAATGGGTTTCTTTCTTAGATTGATTTTGACAGGTTTGGGATGGTCGTTTGGAGGCCCTCTTGGAGCCATCATCGGGTATGCCATAGGTGGACTTTTTTCCAGCAATCGTCCTAGAGTAATACGCTCGGAGGTGAACGAGACCTTCGGCAACACAGAGGAGAAACGTGACTTTAACGTGACGTTGTTGGTGCTTTCTGCCGCCGTGATGAAGGCTGACGGCAATGTAAAGCGCTCTGAGTTGGACTATGTGAAGCGTTTCTTCTTGCAGAATTTCGGTCAGGAACGCGCCGAAAGCTACATCAAAATGCTCCGCGAAATTCTGGAGAAAGATTACAATCTTTATGAAGTCAGCCAACAGGTGGGATGCTACATGGATTATTCCTCACGCTTGCAGCTACTTCACTACTTGTTCGGCATCGCCAATTCCGATAGTAGGATTTCGTCAGAGGAATTGAGTGTCATCAACACGATTTCCGACTATATGGGCATCACCAACAGCGATTTCCAGTCGGTGAAAGCCATGTTTATCAAGGAAACCGACAGCGCCTATAAGATTCTCGGTGTGGATGCCAACGCTTCTGATGAGGAGGTGAAGAAAGCCTACCGCGAGATGGCCAAGAAGAATCACCCCGATTTGGTAAGCAACCTTGGAGACGAGGTGCGGCAAGCAGCCGAGAAGAAATTCCAGGAAATCAACGCGGACTACGAGGCTATCAAAAAACAGCGAGGTTTATAAACGAAAAAAAGGCAGCCAAACGGCTGCCTTTTTTCATTCCAAGGAATTGTATTATTTCACCACAACCTTTTCCACACGCACTTGTGTGCCGGTGGTGAGGCGGAGGAAGTAAACACCCTTCATCATGTCATTGACATTGATTTGCGTGTTGCCTGTGGCATTGCCGCTAGCAACCTTCTGTCCCATACCATTGTACATCTCGTAGCTGTACACGGCATTGCCACCATTGATAAACAAGGTGTTGTTCACGGGGTTGGGATAGATGGCAAATTCAGTCTCAGCCTCCTCGATGGCATCCAAGAACTCAACGATGACGCATTCCGGAACGGAGAGTCCATCGGCATATTCAGCCACCACGCAGTAGGTATAGAAACCGTCTTTGCTGGCGAGTACATCGGTGAAGGTGGTTTCGGTAGTCTGTCCAATTTCGATACCGTTGCGGCTGATGATGTAGTTGATGGCACCTTCAGGAGCATCCCAAGTCAGCGTGACGCTCGTGTTGGTAGCTTCGGCTTGCAGGTTCTCAACGGGGTTGTAGGAGCCGATAGGAGCACTACTGCCGCAGTTGCAGTCGAATTCATAGAGCAGGCCATTGTGGACAGAGGTGCAGTTGTAGATGATATCACCATCTTCGTAACGAACGATGAAAGAACACTCACTGTCCCAGCTGCCGCTGCTCCAGTTGAGAGTGACATGGACACCCATGCCAATTTCGATGGTGTAAGAAGCAGAATTACCGCTTGAGATGGTCATGTTCTGAGAAGGTGTGCCGTCGTCGAAGCTGACGGTCAAGCTGGCACCGTTCCAACCATCACCGTAGGAGTCGGCGAGGTCGAAAACAACGTTGCAAGCATTCTTGAGGGCACCGTCACCTTCAGCAATGAGGCCACCGTCGGCATTCAAAGTGAAGGCCAAAGGCAGAGTCTCGGTCGTGGGGCAGCTGGCGTCAACAGTGATGTTGAACACGCAAGTGGCCACACCCGTCGGGTCGATGGTACCCACTTCGTAAGTGTCGTTCACGAAGCTGACATAGGGGCTTGTCGAGGTGATGTTGGCAATGGCGTTGGTGGCCATGTAGTGACCAGAATTCTTGAACGAAGCCACAACAGTGATGGTCTCGCCAGGAACAAATCCGCCTGCGCTTGCCATACCTTCGAATTGCAACACAGCCTCACCAGCGGTGATAACGGCTTTGCCTTCCCATGTATCGCTGCCACAAACAGCAGTGATGTGGATGGTGAATCTGGTGCCATCGGCCACGCCTTCAGCAATGCTGTAGGTGAAACCGTCCACTTGAACGGTGGCGTCAGGATCCAAGCTATCGAAGGAACCGGTACCATTGATAATCGTGAGGTTGTTGTCATCGCAGTTCAAGGTGATGTTCGTCGTGCCACTGGTGGGTTGCGTACCCACATTCTTGAAGGTGACACTCATTGATGATTCATCACCAACGTGGACGTTAGCGGGCGTGAAGCTGTCGACAGCGACATAGGCACCATCCAAAGCAGCGGCCGGGATAACACTGGTGTAAGGAATGTATTGGGGATGGGTCACACAAACCGTAACCTCACCGCCAGAGGTGATAGGCTGAATCGGGATGTCGGCAGTGCCGCTCTCACCAATCATGCCAGCGCCGTAAAGAACGCCGTCCTTGGAGATACCAACGTAAGAACCAGGATTTGCGCTAACGGTGAAGAAGTCCATACCGATAGGCAGGGTAGGCATGTGGCTGATGGTGTTCTCGGTAGGTTGAATGCGGAAAGGCAAAACGGAACCATCACCCAAGGTGTGGTAGGCCTGCCAGTCATAGAGGGTGCTGCAGTGAAGTTCATAGCCGAGGGCTTGGGCAGCATTGGCAGCCAAGTTACCAATGAACATCATCGAAGTGACGGTGTTGTAAGCGTCATCAGTCCACATGGCATCGTAGAAGCCCATGGTGGTCTCTTCGTAAGAAGGCATGGTGCCATCGTGACGAGCTGTGCCACCCACGCCGAAGTAATAGTCATTCAGCCAGTAGGTGGAGGGGCAGGAGCCGATGTAGGCATAAGCAGCCTTGTTTTCGGCGCGAACCATGGCTTCGCCGAAGCAGGTGCCGTTGATACCCCAGTCGGCAGCCTCACAGCAGTTACCCATGGCGAGGAAGTACTTATGCTCGTTGGTCAGGTTGTTGACATCGCTGACAGTGAAGCTCGGGCCAGCCCAGCTGGTGTTGGAGCCGTGAGCTGTGTAGTTGGCGAAGCCGACACCTTCGTTCAACCAGCTGTAGCAGCCCGTGTAGACACCGTGGCTGTATTCGTGGACTTGGTCGTAGCCATGTTCCTGGTTGTAGTAATAGTTGGTGGCGTACCAAATGGTAGGACGACCTACGGTGACACCCCAGCCGCTGTCTTCACCGGCGATGAGGAGCACGTTGTTCAGGTAGGTCGGGTCAGGCATGGTGTACATCTCGTATTCCAGAGCCTTGTTGAGCATGGCTGTCATTTGAGCGACAGTCTCGGCGGGGAAACGGCTGTGGTACATGTCAGGGAATTGGTCGCCGTCGACGCTCGAATATTGGAGATCGGTGACGCAGTGGGTTTCACTACCCGTGGCACTGGCAGCCACTTGGTTCTTGTCGCCCATGATCATGAGGAAGGTGGGAGCACCTTTTTCATATTCCTCTTGGATGAAGGCACGGATGGCAGCGGCGCTGGTGCCGATTTCATCGGTGTAGTTCACGCTCAGGAAGAAGCCTTTCGTGGTCTTCCAAGCGAGCCATTCCTGGATGCACTCTTCGAACATACGATCGGCAATGATCAGCATGTAGACGGGATTCTGCCAAAGGTCGGGGTGCTCGTCATACACGTCGTCGCGCCAGTTGAACATCTGGCTGTAAACACCAGCGAAATAAGGGCTGAAGGTTCTAGCGAACTCGTTGTAGGAGGCCGACTTGTCGTATTGGCTGTAACGCACTTCAACTTCAATGTCGTTATAGACACGGATGCTGTTGGTGGCAGCGTCATATTGCACAGGGTTGATCGTCAGGGCACCAATTTGGATGCCACGCATGGTGCCTTGGATCTGCACTTGGGCGATGGGACGTTCAACAAAACCTTTGGCGTTGTAAGCTTTCTCGTTGTAAGCAAAAGGCACATCCTCGGGCTTCTGGTCCTTGCGGAGAGGCATCTGTTGAGGATAAAGTGTCTTGATACCGAAGTCAGCGAGAGAATAAACCGTAGTGCTGTAATTCTTCACTTCAACAAATACGTTGCTGACACCATAAGGAACAGCAATCAGCTTGTTGACGGCGGGCAGGGTGGGGTCGCCCACATTGCCGGAAGGATAGGTGTTTTCCATGGTGATGTAGGAGAACACACCTTTTTCGGTGGAAACCTCAGTGGCATCGATGCCGCTGAAGGAGAAAGAGGCGGTGAAGCCTTCGTCAGTCACGCTGGCACAGGTTTGTGCCGACTTGGCAGCGCCAAGGTTGATGTGCTGAGCCATCACTTGGGTGCCAAACAGCAGACCTATCATCAGGAATGCTGCGCTGAGTAAACCAAATTTCTTCATTTTTTGATTTTAATAAGTTGATATTGAATTTATTAGACGATTTCTACAAGATGCAGATATGAAAGTGCAAAAATAGAAAAAAATCAGTAGAAATATACGAGAAAAACGCAAAAAAGTTACCGATGAAACAAAAAAAGTTGAAAAGGCTTATCGGCTTTTTAAAATGCGCTTATATTCTCTTTCATTGTCAAGGACTTCCAAGGCTTTTTGTATGCCCGTATCGGCAGAGGACATCACTTGGTAGTACTGTTGTGTCTCCCATATGTTGCGGGCGATTAAGGCCTTAATCTGCAAAAGCAAGAACTTTTCGGAGCGTATGAACTGCTCGTCATCCCAATCCACTTTGGCTTCCTTGGCGGCGGCTTTTAGTCCATCGAGGAGGTCTTGACCCACAACGAAATTCTTGTTGAAGCTGTCAAAGTCACCATATTGTGCTTTGATTTCGTCACGGTGCTTGAGACCGTAGTCGGTGGTGAAGCGGTTCAGAGCACCTTTGCGGACCAGGTTGGTGTAGAGCTTGCTGTTGTAGGCCGTATCGACGGGGATGAAGAGGTCGGGCATGATGCCGCCACCGCCGTAAACGGTACGGCCGCCATTAGTCTTAAACTTCAGGGAATCAGGGAAGTGGATGCTGTCGGCATGGAAGTATTCGCCATGCTCTAAGCGTTTGGTCATTTCTTTGGCATAATCTTCAACACCTTTCTCATAAGGGCGTTGGATGCAACGTCCCGAAGGGGTATGGTAGCGCGAGGTGGTAAGGCGTATTTGGGCACCGTCGGGCAGGTTGAAAGGCCTTTGTACCAATCCCTTGCCGAACGAGCGGCGACCGATGACCACACCACGGTCATGGTCTTGGATGGCCCCAGAAAGGATTTCGCTGGCCGAGGCTGAGCCTTCGTCAATAAGGACAACCAACTTTCCTGTGGTGTAAAGTCCGTCTTTGGTGCTTCGCCATTCTTGGCGGGGTGAGCGCAGACCTTCGGTGAAGACGATGAGCTTGTCCTCGGTAATGAACTGGTCGACCAGCTCAATGGCGGTGTTGAGGTAGCCGCCCGTGTTGCCGCGCAGGTCGAAGATGAGCGACTCCATGCCTTGGGCTTGCAACTTGGCGAAAGCCTCTTTGAACTCTTGCGTAGACTCTTGGGCGAAGCGGTCGAGTTTGATATAGCCGACATGGTTGTCGAGCATATAAGCTGCGTTGATGCTGTTCAACGGAATCTTGTCGCGGATGATTTCAAAGTCAAGGAGTTCGGGGTCGTTGCCGCGCTTTACACTCACGGTGACCTTAGTGCCTTTCTTACCACGAAGGCGTTTCTGCACGTATTCGTTATCGATTTTTTTACCGAAGGCATTCTCACCTTCAATCTTGATGATCTGGTCGCCGGCCATGATGCCCACCTTCTCGGACGGACCGCCTGCCGTAGGACTGATGACGGTTATGGTATCGCGGATAAGTTGGTAGGTCACGCCGATTCCTTCGAAGCTACCCACAAGAGGTTCGTTGGCCTTCTCAACATCCTTCTTCGAGATGTAGGCCGAGTGCGGGTCGAGTTCCTTCAGCGCTGCAATGATGGCGTCTTCTGTCACCTTATCGGTATTGGCTGTGTCAACGTAATAGTTTTCTATGAGATATAGCGTCGTAGCGAGCTTTTGAGCGTTCATCTGCCCCTTCGATTGGGGTTGTTGGGCTGTTGCCGCCATTGCAAAGAGGCAGACAATAGCCAAGAAATACATTTTCAGGGATTTCATGGGTTAAAAAAGAGTTTTTAAGGGCGCAAAGATAGTGAAAAAGGGGGAATCGTGGCTTCAGTAACGTCCAAAATATTCTACTTTTGCCACATCAGTCCATTTTCTGATGAAAGCAGTCTTTGCATTGGTATAGGCATCCCGATTATGTTCAAACTGTTTCGAAAGCCTAAGTTTCAGAGATTCATAGTCTTTGGCAAAATTCGGATGTTCCAAAAGATAATCTCTGAAGTATAATTCATCATTGTCGCCAGCATATCTGAGATGGATATGATAGACCTTGTCCGCAAAGCCGTTTTTGGTATAGCCATAGTTGAATGATATTCTACGTTCCTCGGTAGACATTCGGATAAATCCGTTTTTCTCAATGGCTTTTGCAACTGCTTCAATATCAAAATTTTTCGGAATCTCAATAAGGATGTCTACGATGTTCTTTGCCCATATCCCTGGGATCGCTGTACTGCCGATATGGTTGATTTTCACAGGGTAATCAGACAAGATGGACTGCAATTTGGCCTTCATTTCCTCAAAGAGCAGACTCCAGTTGTCTTTATGCTCAACGAGGAAAATGGGGAACAATTTCCATAATTCCTCTAATGACATTTCGGAGAGTTCTTTGGCCATACTTATTGCCTCAATATGTCAAAAGTATTATCCTCGTTGAGTTTGATGATGGTCGAGCACTTGGGTTTGGCGAAGCTGTCGTGGTAGAGCTGCACTACATAATCCACCGAGTTCTTCAGTTCCTCGCTGATGTCCGCAAAAGTCATGGCGGAGGGCTGCCCTGAGAGGTTGGCTGAGGTAGAGGTGATGGGTTTGCCCAAGCGGCGAATGACTTCCTTGCAGAACTCGTTGTCCACTACGCGGATGCACACCGACTTGTCGGCGGAGATGTTCCTTGCAAGGTTCTTGCTTTGGGCGAAGACGATGCTCAATGGGTTGGTAGTGTGCGCGATAAGGTCGTAAGCGATGGGTGGCACATCTACAACATAGTCTTTCAGTCGCTCTGCCGAGTCCACCAGGATGATGAGGCTCTTGTTGGCGGGACGTTTCTTCACCTCGTAGACGCGGTCACAAGCGCGGCTGTTGGTGGCGTCACAGCCCACACCCCAGATAGTGTCGGTGGGGTAGAGGATGGTCTTTCCAGCTTTCAGCACGGCAACCGTGCGTTCAACTTCTTCTTCAAATGATATTTCCATAATGCTTATTTGTTTTGTTTGATTGTCTCTCTTAACAGGTTGTATTTGTGTCGGTTGGCTTGCATCATCGTGCGGCAGATGCTGAAGCCTGTCTTGCCGTAGAGGAAGCCGCCTTTAATAAAATAGGTGCGGATGAAATTGATGCTAGGGCTGAACAGCCAAGGTAGGAGGCCCGTCTTCTTACCGCGTTCGTAGTACGACTGTGCGCCCAGTTCGGCGAAGTGAAACTGCTGCTTTCGGAATGCCTCGGGTGTGTCCCAAGAATAATGTAGCAGGTCGCCGTGCAAAAGAGTCTTCTTCGGCTCGCTCTTGTAGTTCAGCCACTCGTGGATGAGGCCTTCCCATTCGGCAAAGCCGCGCCGCCAGATGCGGATTTTAGTCTCGGGATAGAGGCCACAACCCTTCACCCACTGGCCGCAGTAGTTGTTGAGGCGCTTCATGGCAAAGACCTTGTTTTCGGCGATTTCCTTGTCTTTCAGTGCTTTGATGGACTGCTTTAATTCGTCCGAGAGCGCTTCGTCGGCATCGATGGAGAAGATAAGGTCGCAGGTGGCGAGTTCGTTGGCGAGGTTTTTCTGTTCGGAATAGCCGAGCCAGTCCTGGGTGAAGAACTTTACACCATAGCGGTCGCAAATGGCCTCGGTCGCATCGGTGGAATGCGAGTCAACGACGATGATCTCGTTGGCAATATCCTTAACGGAGTCAAGGCATTGCGCGATTCTTTGCTCTTCGTTAAAGGTGATGATGACGACCGAAATGCTGTTCATGGACGGAAAATTTCCGCAAAATTAGGCTTTTTTTCTTATTTTTGCGGACTTTTCAAAAAGATGCGTATAGGAATTCCGATATGGATGTTAGCTTTAGCACTGCTGGCAGGTCTGGCAGCCGCCACCATATTATATTTCCGCAACAAGAAGCAACACTATGGCAAAGCATTGAATGCCATTCTGTTCACACTCCGTACGTTGATGGTGGGCT
>JAEEGH010003264.1_pt1 | contig 42874 bp, 34 predicted proteins | sample 9134181 | NCBI WGS metagenome assembly JAEEGH01 (sample SAMN16246544, study PRJNA631951) | gut metagenome | biome: gut microbiome; feature: rumen; material: DP-attached | host: Bos | place: Iran: Karaj | collected 2018-10 | reverse complement strand
ACGCCTCCCTAACAACGGCGTTTAAGCCGAGGTCCACCATGCGCCTCATAGAGTTTTGCAGCGAATACGGTTCAGGCGTGGTATTGCTCGCGTGGATCACTTCATCGCCTATCACTATCTCGATGGTGCCGATAAGTCCTGTGGGGATGCCCGCTCTTTCAAGCATCTCTTTTATCATGCAGGTGGTGGTGGTCTTTCCCTTTGTGCCTGTCACACCTATGGTAATAAGCTCTGACGCGGGATTTCCGAAAAACGCCGCAGCCATATAGGGAAGCGCGCGCCTTGCTTTTTTCACCTTTACAAACGTGACGTTTGAGGTATCGTTCATCTTTAAAAGATCGGAAAGACCGTTTATCTCTTCAACGTCTTTCTCGATTATTATGGCACTCGCGCCCTTTCCTATGGCTTCAGGTATAAAATCATGCGCATCGCGCACCGTACCTGAAATGCACACAAATGCAGTACCGTCCTTTACCTTCCTCGAGTCATGTGTGAGACTTGTCACAGGGCGGTCGAGCTTTCCTTTAACCAGCTCGTATTCCGTGTTTTTAAGCAATGCTTCAAGAGTCATTTCGTCCCCTCCTAATGTTAAAAAATGCTGCGGCGGAATTCACGCTTCTCTGCAGGTGAACCAGATAACCTGGTATCTTTCCGCGACCGCTTTCATAAATTCTTTTCCAAGTTTTGTTTTTTCGTCGTCGAGTTCCGACAGCGGATCGTCAAATATGATGAACGGCGCCTCGTCCTTGTACATGACGTCTATCATCGCCATTCTGAGACACAGTCCCGTGAGATCTCTGTAGCCGGTGCTCAAAGCCCTTATGTCCCGCTGTTTTCCGTACTCTTCAAATGTCACTGTCCCATGCACATCCATCCTGAACTTTCCAGAGTCCTCCCCTGTGAGGATGGAATAATACTTGTCAAAACCGCTCTTCATGGGCTCCGTGAACTCACGCTCGTAGTTTTCTCTGGCCTTTTTCAAAAGCTCCGATGTCTTTTGGATAAGTCTGAACCTCCTGGTGTTTTCAGTGAGTTTCTCCTGTTTTTCCTTGAGGATCTCATCTTTTTTCAAAAGTTCTTCCTGCTTTTGGACCGCGCCTTCAAGCTCATCCCGGTAACGGCTTATGAGCCTTGCGGCTTCCGCAGTATCGTCATCGTTTGAAAGGATCAGCTCCTTTATCTCGTCAAGAGTATGTGTGGGACGTTCCTCACCGATCGTGAGTACGGCATCATATTCATCTGTCTCTGTAAACGCGATCCTCTTTTTTTCAGATATCCTGCGGTTTTCAAGCGCCGCATTGTAGAGAAGAAGAGCGTTCTCAAGAGAGTTTACCTGCTCATCCGGATCGCCTTCAGGATCAAGACCGTAGGTCCTCAGTCTCCCCGTTATCCCTTCCCATCTCATTTCGCAAAGCTCGTTGTCCTTTATGAGCTCACGCTTCAGATCGGCAATGGGGCGGTCATAATCCTCTTTTCTTTTCACGGCCTTTTTAAAGTTATACCGCATTGCCAAAAAGATCACAAGCAGTATCACGGCAGGTATCGCCGGAAGTACATACAGGGGATAGGTAAAACCAAAGTACCACAGTACTGCGCCTGCTGCCACGCAAAGCAGCGCGAGAATAAATACCACGACTCTTCCCGCTCTTCCCGGTATCTCAGGCTCAGGATTGCTTTTAAGCGCCGAAAGCTTCCCTTTTTTTACAAAGATCTCATTTTCCGTCTCTTTGAAAAGCTTTAATTTCTGCCTGATATCCGAAATGTCCTGCCCGGTAGGAAGCCGTTCGGGGAGCTGTGCTCTTTTTGCGTTTTCTTCCTCCCGTTTTTCATTCTCGTCAAGGCAGAGAGCGTCATATCTGTCCTTTATCGCGGACTTTGCGATATATTCCGCGGTGTCGGTCCTCTCTTTTTCCAGAGCGGCCCGTGTGGCCTTGAGTTCCGCTTCGCGCTCCGTTTCTTTTTTCAGAGCAGTGCTGATGGATCCGACATTCTCTTCCGCTTCGGGAAGCCCCCTCACATCAAACATAAGTTCCGAGACTTCCTTTGAGAGTTTTCCCGTCTCTCCGGTCTTTTTTCCCGGGTCATACTTTGACAAAAGCTCCGAAAGCCTTTCCTCGGCGCTCTCGAAATTTCTTATGTCATCCGCCGCGGCTTCCATGTTTCCGATCTTTGCGCTGATTGAAGGATCGAAAGCCGTCTCGACGTCACGCTGCCTGATAAATACCGTGTGTGAAAACGCCTCCGCGTTGATCCCGAAAAGCTCTTCACCTATATTCCCGGAAAAATCGTCACTCACAAGATTTGTATCAAGGTCCCGCAGTTCAAACGTGTCATTTCCCGCTTTTTCCTTAAATTCCCTGATGAGCTCATACAGTTTTCCGTTTGCGGAAAACTTAAGCGATCCGCCGTATTTCCCGCCGTTCCACGGCGCATATCTCACGCGCTCTTTTACTATTTCCACATCCTTTTTTGCGTTTTCGTTCTCAAATCCGAAAAACATTATGCGGACAAAAGCGGCGAGCGTGCTCTTTCCCCAGCCGTTTTCCTTAAGGAACACATTAAGGCCTTCCTCAAGATCTATCACTGTGTTGCTTAGTTTTCCAAAATTTTCTATCTTTAAGGAGATCAGTCTCATGACCACACCTCCCCGCCCGAAAGCGCGCGAAGGCCTATACGCACGACTTCGGCCTTTTCTTCGGCACTCATGGTGTCGTCATTTCCCACAAGCCTCACATATTCCCCCTTAAGCGACTTGTCATGCTGAAAGAGAGTATAGTCTGTCTTGTAACCCGAATCATCTTTTACGGCAAAATAATAATACATGCCGGTAAACTGCTTCTCAATCAGGTCGATGTTTTTTTCCGAATTGGCATCCACCTCACCTTTAAGCACCACTCTCACATAGTCACCGCTCCCGATGTGCCCTGGTGCCAGTCTTTCACGGATACGCGCGCAGATGTCTGCCGTGTCCGCGCAGTCCGTGATATCCACAGTCATTTCATGAAGCACCCTTGACGCAAAAGGCACAAATTCCTTTGTGTACTCTCCTGTCTCCTCATTTATGTCAAGCACATAAAAGCCGTGCTCTCCAAACTCGTCAAAGCCTCTGCCTTCAAGGCATCCCGGATATACATAAGTCCCCCGCGCATCGATCTTTTCCTCCTTGCGGGCATGGATATGCCCGAGCGCGAGATAGTCGGCAGAACGGTTCATGACATCATTCAGGCCTATGATACCGCGTTTCATGTCGGACCGCCCGTCAGCGACAGTCCCGTGCAGAGTAACGATATTGAAATTTCCGGCTTCCGCGGTAAAGCCTTCAAAAAGGGGCGCATCGTCATCTACGAGTTCACGCCCGTAAAGCATTACAGACCGCCTGTCGTTCTTTGAAAGACAATATGCGGTCCATGCCTCCCCAAACATCAAAAGATTATCCGGACGCTCTTCGTTTTCCTTAAAGATCTCCGGATCATGATTTCCTTTGAGATAATAAAACAATATCCCGGGATGGTCCTTTATTACACCCTTCACAAAATTCGCCGTAGCCGCGGAAATCCGCTTCACGTCAAACAGGTCTCCGGCAATGATGATGTGACCTATCCCGTTTTCTTTTGCATAGTCCGCCATCCTGCCAAACGTGGTAAGGATCTCATTTCTGCGTTCCTTTGCCCGTTCTTCGTCAAAATGCGTCCTGAGTCGTGATTCAAGATGAATGTCTGCGCAATGCAGGATCTTCATTTACCCCTCCGTGGAAAACCACCCTAAAAAACGGGAATGCCGAATGCATTCCCGTGATCGTTCCTGTAACGGCTGAAAACTAGAGTTGAAAAGCCTTTGAGTATGATCCGGCCGAGGATATCGGTTCTCCCGCTTCAAGGAGATGTTTGCAGTCACCGATGGCCTGTGCCCTGAAGGATGCCTCGTCCTCCCAGCGTTCCTCGGTCTGAAGTATGTTCACGCTTGCAGGAGGCAAAAACAGTCCCTGCGGCATCGTTATGAACGGAATGTTCAAAAGGTGCGACATCATGAGGCATGCCGCTCCCAGATGGCAAAAGATCACGACCACAGGGCCTTGTGTCGTCATGTCTTCCGTCATGGCGTTTTTCGTATCACCGGGCGCGATCGTATGGATCACGTTTTTCTGCCTGCGTCCCACGGTGCGGTAGATCAGCCCGTCGCGCCTGTAACCGTATCTTAAGAGAAGCTTGTCAAGCTCGTTGCACACCTCGTCGCGGCGTATGCGTATCTCAGGGTTTTCCTTCATCGGTACGGCATCCACCCAGTCATCGAGCGTAAAATTCTTTTCCTGGGAAGTCCATAGTGAAGGCACGTAATCCCAGCTGAGATGATCCGTATGGGTGACGGGATCCGGCGAACAATACCAGAATTCCTTTGCCCACGGAAGTTCTTCGGCTATCTTTCCGGTGAGTCTCAGCGCAGGAGCCGCAGTGTCCTTTGCGCGGCCGAGAGGGGAAACATAGAAGTCTTTTACATTCCAGGTAGCAATTCTTTTTCCGAGAAGCTCGGCCTCGCGCCACCCCTTTTCGGTAAGTGAATCATGTTCGTAATCAGGTTCGCCGTGGCGGACAAACACAAGGATCATAAGAAAAACACTCCAAAACTGTATTTTATCGTCAAGTATCGAGATTTGCCGGTCCGAAGCCGTAAGGAAGAAGCTCCGCAAGTGTGTGCACTTCGTAGTTTTCTTCATTCACCGCCATGATGATGCTGAATTCGTCGGCTTTGCAAAACTCAGCCATCACCTGTCTGCAGACACCGCAGGGAGCGCAAAGTTCGGAAGGTTCTTCTCCCGCGCCGCCCACGATGGCGATAGCTTCAAATTCTCTTGTTCCTTCGCTCACTGCCTTGAAAAAAGCCGTACGCTCCGCGCAGTTTGTGGAGGAATATCCGGCATTTTCTATGTTGCAGCCCCCGAATACACGGCCGTTCTTTCCGAGGAGCGCCGCTCCCACTTTGAAATGGGAATAAGGCGAATATGAATGCTTCCTGTATTCGAGCGCAGTCTTTATGAGCATAAGCTCGGTCTCTTTATTCATCCGTTCCTTATCTCCTCTCCGTAATCTGCTCAGGCGAGTTCCAGAGCGACCTCCATCATCTCATGGAAGGAGTTCTGTCTTTCCTCGGCGGAAAGTTCCTGTTTTTTGTAGATATGGTCGGAGATGGTGAGAAGGCAGAGCGCCTTCTTTCCGCAGCGCGCAGCGTTCATGTAGAGTGCCGCAGCCTCCATCTCAACGCACATAACGCCCATCTTCTTCCAGCGGTCGTTCACTGTCTCATCGTCGCAGTAGAAAGTATCGGATGAAAGCACGTTTCCGACGCGTACGTTAATGCCCTTTTTCTCAGCGATGTCTACCGCTCTTCTCAAAAGACCGTAATCGGCGATGGGAGCGAATGTGCCGGGAAGATTGTACTGATCAGCATAGTTTGAATTTGTGCATGCGCCCATGCCGATAACAAGGTCACGCACATTGATGTCGTCGGAATATGCACCGGCAGAGCCGATGCGGATGATATTCTCGACATCATAGAAATTGAAAAGCTCGTATGTATAGATACCTACGGAAGGCATGCCCATGCCGCCTCCCATTACCGATACCTCTTTGCCGTTGTACTTTCCGGTAAATCCCAGCATGTTGCGGACGGTGTTGAAGCATTTCACATCAGTGAGATATGTGTCCGCGATGAATTTCGCGCGTAACGGATCTCCGGGCATGAGCACGGTCTTTGCTATTTCGCCTTTATTTGCGGCATTGTGGGGTGTTGACATATGATACCTCCTCGTTTCCTGTAATGAACGGGCTTTAAGCCCGAAATATCAATAGTTGCTGTTTCCCGCATCTCCGGATTTTATTATCTTTACGATGCGGCTCGTGCCAAGTCTTGTGGCGCCGAGGCTCAAAAACTTCTTTGCGTCCTCAAGTGATGAGATGCCGCCTGCGGCTTTCATCTTTACGTCGGGTCCTACATGCTTTGCAAAGAGCGCGATATCCTCAAATGTTGCGCCTGCCTTTGAAAAACCTGTCGAAGTCTTTATGAAATCGGCCTTTGCTTCGGTAACGATCTCGCACATCTTGATCTTTTCTTCATCTGTGAGAAGGCATGTCTCGATGATGACCTTTAAGATCTTGTTACCACACGCTTTTTTAAGAGTCTTTATCTCGTTCAGAAGGTCGTCATATCTCTTGTCCTTGAGCCACCCGATGTTGATGACCATGTCTATCTCATCAGCGCCTTCCCTGATGGCCTCTTTTGTCTCAAACTCCTTTACGGCTGTGGTGTTGTAGCCGTTGGGGAATCCGATGACGGTGCAGATGGCAAGCTTGTCCTTCACATATTCCTTTGCCTGCTTTACATAGCTGGGCGGGATACATGCGGACGCAGTGCCGTACTTTATACCGTCGTCAAGGATCTGCTTTATCTCTTCCCAGGTAGCGGCCTGTCCGAGCAGGGTATGATCCACGTATTTAAGTATTTCTTTGTCTTCCATTTGTTACACTCTCCTATTAACCAGCATAAGCAAGGCCTCACTTTTTCAGCTCGGCCTTGCTCTGTTTTTGCTCACAGCCCGCTTTCAGGCTGTCAAGATCTAATTGTAGAGCTTCTGTTTTGCGGTGGCGGTAAGAGCCGCTCTCTGATCGTAGAAAAATCCGCTCGAAGAGATGCCCTGAGTCACATACCAGCGATCGGAACCCGCAAATTTGCTTATGCCGAGGTTTACCTTGTTGCCGGCTGCATTGCTCTTTATGTAATAAACGATGTTGAGTCTTCCGAGCTGCTTTAATGTCTGCTCGTTTATCGTTTCCGTATTGGGCGCATTGAAGTGCAGAGATACCGAAAGAGGCTCCGACGGATGGAATCCGTTGTCTGCGCAGGCGCCGTCAAAGTATGTTCTCGGGAGCCAACGATAATCGTCGTCCGTAAGTCTCTCGTTGAAATAAGGGTCCCAGCCCGCTCTTCCCGAAAGTCCGCCTTCTGTGAAGCCGCTTCCGAAAGGCTCGATGTCCGCAAAGAGATATTTCATCATGCTCATACCGGTGTCGTAATCCGCTGTGAGAGCGGTCACGGCATAAAGCCAGTAAGCAGCTACGCTTCCGGGATCGGTGACATCTACGGCCTTTTTAAGTTCTTCAAGGTTGTCGGGAGCAGATATCTTTATGACACGGTCCTGCTTCCATTCTGCCTTGAGTCCCGTCGATCCGTCCGCAGCAGATGTGCCTGCGGAATTTGTGCTGAGAGAATTCAGGATCTTGTTAAATAAACCCATTTTTACTACCTCCTTAAGATTGTCTGACTTAAGTACTTCTATCCCGCGGCTCAGAAGAACGTCTTTAAGATTTGTGCCCACGGAATTGAAGATCTTGTTCAACAAACTCATTTTTCTACCTCCTCGTAAAGGGCTGTTGTGTATTATAACACATCGGGCTTATTAATTCCATAAAAAATTCTGATAGATCGTCGAGTCGGTAAAACCCGTAAAACTCAGCCGAGAAGCGGTTCATCGGTAAGCTCGATGGTTTCAGCGGCTTTTCCTTCCGTTTCAAACACGATGATCTCGTTCTCTCCCTGCTTTATGAAAGGAGCCGGGATATACAGCCTCTTCTGGGGGCCTGCCTCCCAGAATCTTCCTATGTTGTGACCGTTCACAATGACACAGCCCTTGCCGAAGCCTGTCATATCGGCGTAGGTATCCGCCTGCGTATCCGCGTCAAAAACAAATCTGTAAAAAGCGGGAAGCGTGTGCAGAGATTTGTCAGGGCCGAACGGTATCTTGTCCGTATTGTCAAGCGGCAGAGGATATTCCGTCCACTTGTAATGCTGATGTGAATTTACAAGAACGGCGTCCTTTATGCCTTTGTGCTGTCGTTCCATAAAAAAGCCGTAATTCACTCGTCCCATGTTTTCCATGAGGATCGCTATCTCATTTCCCGTAACGGGGCCGTCAAACTCATGATCGGTAAGAAGCTCAGTGTCGTAAAGCGTCACAAGCTCTTTTTTGTCAAGATATACCTTGGCGCGGTCATTTGCTCCCATAAGGCGTATCTTTCTGATCATGCGGTCCCGCGTGAGTTCCGACACATAGAGCATGTATCCGTATGACTGCCCGAGCTTCTCCATGCATTCCGGGCTGTTTGTCCTGACCGGCGAAGAAACATCCGTCAGCACGTCAAAAAGGCCTGCCGAAGCCTTAAGTCCGGCCTTTCCGTAAGCTTTTCTCTTAAGCTGTGTTGTAAAATGGACTTCCGGGATATCGTTATATTTCGAGATGACCTTCTTAAAGGCCTCGTATTTTTCGGTGAGCCTTCCGTCCTCCGAGATCAGCGCGTCATAATCATACGACGTCACATCGGGCTTAAGTTCGTCGTAGTAGTTCGAGCCGTTCATAAAGCCGAAGTTCGTGCCGCCGTGAGCAAGGTAGATGCTTATGCTGCCTTCGGAAAGTATCTCGTCAAGGTCCTTGGCGTGCTGCGCTGTGTCTCCTGTGTTGTGCTCTTTGTCGCCCCAGGCGTCAAACCAGCCAACCCAGAACTCTGTGCACATGAGGGGCTTATCCGGTCCCACCATGCGGCGGAGGACCTTGAACTGCTCATGTCCCTTGGATCCGAAATTTGCTGTGCAAAGTATTCCCGGAATGCTCCCGCAGGAAAGATAGTCGCCCCACGGGCCGTCGGACGTCATCATGGGGACCTCCGCGCCGTACTCAATCATCATGTCACGGAGTGTCTCAAGATACTCCGTGTCTTCACCGTAAGCTCCGTATTCGTTTTCCACCTGAAACATTATTATCGGACCGCCCTTTGTTATCTGCAAGGGTGAAAGGATCTTGAAGAGCTCGGCGTAGTAGCGTTTCACTTTTTCGAGGAACGGGCCGTAGGAGCTTCTCAGCCTCATCCCGTCGTAAGAAAGAAGCCATGCGGGAAGGCCCCCGAATTCCCATTCCGCGCATATATACGGCGAAGGGCGTACAATAACATAAAGCCCGAGGGAACCCGCGAGCTCTATGAATCTCTTTATGTCACATATCCCCGAAAAGCAGAATTTTCCCTCTTCAGGTTCATGCATGTTCCACGCGATATAGGTTTCAACACAGTTACAGCCCATGGCTTTTATCTTTTCAAGCCTGTCCTTCCAATATTCGGGCACAACACGGAAATAGTGCATTCCTCCGGATATTATCTTGAACCTTCCGCCATTAAGATAAAAATCATCGCGTATCTCAAAACTTCCCATCTGTTTACCTCTGTCGTCTTTCTTTTGCCTCGGCGCAGCTTCCTCTCTTTTTGAGGACCGAATGGAGGAGCACCACCTTGGTATATTCCCTGGGCGAAGCGGCGCGCTCAACGATAAGATCGACAGCCGCATAGCCGATGTATTTTGTGGGGATCTTCACGGTGGTGAGAGGCGGGATCATATATTTCGCGTTCGGAAGATCGTTAAAGCTCAGAACACTTATGTCGTCGGGGATGGAATAACCCGCTTCCGAGATCGCGCGGTAGGCGCCTATAGCCATGGTGTCGTTACTTGCCATGATAGCAGTGGGTACGTTCCCCTTTGCAAGCTCCTCAGCCACTTTTCTGTATGCGTTCTTCAGCGAAAACTCTCCTACATCAAAGATCAGGCTCTCGTCGTAGATCCCTTTGTCTTTCATGAAGATCTCATATTCTCTGTCACGGTCGTCCCTGAAGCCTTCGTCGTCGTTTTTGAGCCGGCCTCCGAGATGCGCGATCTTTCTGTGCCCGAGGGAATAAAGGTATTCCAGAGCATTGTGCGTGGCAACGCGGAAATCGCATCCGGTGTGATCGTAGTCCCTCGCGGTAAAATCATTGTCAACGACTATGATATTGTTGTTGTACTTTTCATTCAGCACCTCAAGCACTTCGTCTCCGAGACGCCCGAGCACGAGCACTCCTATGTCGGATCCGTCAAGACCGTCCAGGTTTCCCGCGTTCACGATGTGTACTCTGTAGCCGTATTCCTTGGCTTTTTCCTCCATCGCGAGCCTTATGGAAAGATAGTAAGGGTCTTCTATCTCCTGTTCATAGTTGTACCAGTACACGATAGAGATCCCCTTGACGCTGGGGCTTTCCTCCGTCTGGTTCTTGCGTTTTCTCGGAACGTAATCAAGTTCCTCAGCGATCTCAAAAACCTTTACTCTGGTCTCCGCAGACACGTTGAGCGTGTCATCCATGTTCAGCACGCGCGACACCGTCGTTACCGACACCCCCGCCCGTTCAGCAATATCTCTGATCGTTGCCATATCGTTACCTTCTTTATGTTTATCTTTCGATGAGTCTTATCGTCACGATCGACTTTCCTTCTATCGTGAAAGCGGTATCGCTGTCATAATCTCCTGAAAAGGTCATCTCCAGATCTTTTTCTTCCGTGGTGGTATAAACTTCGCAGTAATCATACTTATTTATCGTGTTCAGGTCAAGTCTGAATGTTTTTTCGTCTTCCTCGTTTGTAAGCACGATCACGAGTTCCTTCTGTCCGAGGGCGTTCTCGCCTGTAAAAGCAACACTGCCGAGGTTGTAGATGTCGGTGTAGGGTGTGGAGATTTCAGTACGGACGAATCCGGGTCTTATGAACCTTGAGAAATTGCCCATCGCCCAAAGTCTTCTCGTGGCTCTGTAGGCCTGTTTGCTCTCGTTCACATGTATCAGACCGTCTCTGTAGCCTCCGGGTGATACCGCCACCCAGAGCTGCCAGCTCGAGACATTTAATATCTTGAGGTCGTCCATTATTACATCTGCCATATTGAACGCTGAATCCATGGTATAATCGCTTCCGTTCACCATCTCGCACCATTCGGAAGTGCGTACGGTAACACCGGGATAAACGGAATTCAGCCATCTGATGAAGGCTTCTTTTGTGCTCCTGTTTGTCCAGTAAGAATGGCAGTCGAGCACAGAGAAATAGTTTTTCAGTGTTTCGTTTGCCATTATGGCGTTGATGTAATCTCTGGTGGCTCCGCCCCACTCTCCGCTCTCAGGTCCGGATATCTTTACGTCGTATAGCGCCGGGCGGTCCTGTATGCCGTTCACAAAGGCCTCGAGAATGCCCACTATACCGTCGGTCGTGAGGTGCATTCCCTCCTGGCCTTCAAGCCAGTCCCACTGAGGCTCGTTGATCGGCGAGATCTCGGTGACGGGGATGCCGAGTTCTTTGAAATGCTCGGCCACATCGAAGCAGTAATCCGCAAATGCAGCATAGTTGGAGGGTTCGATGTTTGTCGTGCTCTTTGCGACGCTCTGGGCTTTGCCGCTCTTTGTAAGACGTTCGAGCGGGCTGTTGCAGAAAAGGATGATATCGATGTCACCGTTTGCGATCTCTGTGGCTCTTTTTATGAACCATACGGCATTGGCATCCTTTGACCAGTCATATTCTCCGGGCGCCGTCTCAAAGCACTGCGCGCGTCTGTGCGGGTCGGAATAGTTCCCTTTTCCGGAATCGGCAGAGCCTGCTCCGAGGTTGTATCTGAAAGAAGAAAGACCTATCCCGTTGTCCCTGTCAAAAAGAAGTCTCGCGATATCTTCTCTCGGAGTCACCTCGGAATATTTGTTCTCTTTGTCCCAGCCTCCTACATACTGAGCCCACCATGCGCCGCTCGCGCCGAAGCTTTCCCATGTCTGATATGATCTTGTTTCATCGATTTTGACTTTAGAATACTCCACGCGATCCTCCTTAGTCGGCTCGGGTGCCGGCGTTTCCGCCGCAGGAGCCGTTGCGTCCGGCGCCGGCTGTGTCGCAGCCGCGGTCGGGGTAGCCACATTGTTTTTATCGTTTGTATTTGGGGTAGTGCCACAGGCTGGTAAAATAAGCAAAACCAGCAGCGCAGACAAACATAGAATTCTTTTTTGCATAACAGCCTTTCTTGATCCTGAAGCTTTCGCTTATGGGCACGACTCCTGCGGAGTCGTGCATGATAGGGTCAGAGTTCTGCGGAATTTTAGCAAGACTCCTGCGGAGTCTTGCCTTCAGTATATTCCTGCGGACTCGGGCCTTGTCCACTTCCCGGCAGAACGGGAAGTGGACTTAGCCAACAATACCTGCATTCTCAACATTTTCCACGAGCCAGTGTTGTGTGATGAAGTAGAAAATGAGGAGAGGGACCATATATATCAGCGCGCCGGCCTGCTTTACGGCATCAAACGCAAACGCGTTCGCGAGTGGCAGTTTATACCAAGTCATGATCGCATTGGTGACAAACTGCTGGTTTGCCGACTGGAAAGTGGTGTTGAGTATATATCCGAGGTACGGTCCGTCGGGATCGAAATATCCTGTGTAATAGGTATCCCCGTAGTTCCATACAAATCCGAGTACCGCAACTGTTGCGATCGCGGGCTTTGCGTTTGGAAGCATTACCTTGAAGTATGTCTTGTTAAAGCCGCAGCCGTCTATCAGAGCGGCTTCCTCAAGTTCCTTAGGTGTGTTCTTGAAAAACTGCCTGAACACAAAGATGAAAAGGCTCTGGTTCACTCCAAACCCGAAAAGCGCAAGAAGATAGAGCGTCACGGGTCTTCCGATGAGATTATAGACCTTGCCGAAGAACCAGAAATTCTGGAAATGGATGTACTGCGAAAGCAGCAGAGCCTGGGGCGGAACAAGGAATACAAACAGCACGAGCACGAAGATCAGATTTGCGCCGGGGAAGTTCACTCTTGCGATAGCATAGCCTACCATCGCAGAAACGAATATCTGTATCAGCGTGATAAAGGCGGCATATCCCACGGACTTTGCTATGGTCATGATGCCCTCTTTCATAGTCAGGCGCCATGCTGCCGTAAAGCTCAAGGTGGAACGGTTCACCGGTATCCATATGACATCGGGATTTCCGAGATCAAGGAGTGAACTGAAAACATTCGGAAGAAGCTTCACGATAGGATATATCATGGTAAAGCACATTCCCGCTATCATAACGCCAAAGAAAACGGCGGTCACGGCGTGCTTCATAACGACCTTCGCCGGCTTTGGCGGTCTGTTCGGTTTTCTTTTCTTTTCAGACATCCTTCTTCACCACCTTTTTCGATATGGCAAGCACGATACCGAGCACCAGCAGCACATTCAGCATATAGACCACGGACAACGCCGAAGCTATGCCTATGCGGCTCTTTGTGAAAGCAAATCTGTATACCTCCGAAGCAATGGAGGAATCCAGGAAAATGTCGACTATTGTGTAGACCACGACAAACATCGTGATGTTCCCGATGAGCGGAAGCGTTACCTTCCAGAATGACTCATAGCTCGTTGCGCCCTCGATCTTTGCGACCTCATAAAGGCTGGGACTGATGGACTGAAGTCCGGCAAGATATATCAGTGTCTGCACGCCCGCCTGGGAAATGAGCGAAAAGATGTTGTCAACATAGCTTGTGATCGTAAGTATAATGTCCGAACTGATCGTCGTATAGCGGAGCAGCATCGTCGCCGCGATTCCCTGAGAGAAAAGACCTCCGCCTCTCGTCACAAGGTCTCCGCCTGTGGAGATCGTGATGAGATCCGTTATAACGTCAAGTCCGAGCACGATGGGGAGGAAAAACACTGTCCTTATGATGCCCTGCCCTTTAAATTTCACATTTGCGAGTATTGCGAGGAAAAGGCTGAAAATGACGATGATCGGCGCGTTTACGAGAAGATTTGTGTTTTCATTCGTAAATACCTGCAAAAACGTCTGCGATCCCGAAGCCACCTGCTCCGTAAAAAGGGACACATAGTTTTTTACACCGTTCCAGGTGAGCTCCATGCCGCCGTTCTCGCTTACGCCCACTTCATTGAACGACCACCAGATCGTCTTTACGATAGGCACCGCGAAAAACATCACAAAACCGATGAGCCAGGGCGTGGTATACAGGAATCCGCTCAATTTTCTTTTGTTTTTGAATTTCATCTTTTTCATCTGCATATCACATACCCGTTGGCGGGGATCGAAACTCCGTCCGCCTCCTGATCGATGCCGTTATAGTTTGTATAGACCTTTGCTCCGCTCTCGTATTCTGTCACGAACACATTTTCCGAAAGCGTCCTGTGGCCTGTGATGCGGCTCGTTCCGATCTGTTTCATGGCTTCGGCATATTTTCCGTAAGTTTCCTTGATCTCGTCCTTTATGAGATCGTACTGAATGGAATAAAGGAAAGCGTATTCGGTGTCGCGGAGTATGTCCACGCTCTTTGAAGAGACGGTGAATTTAAGCTCCGCGCCGGTCTCAAGGGCCTGCATGAGGAAATAGTCATAATCCATTGAGTTGTTGTTCGCGGTCACCGTTGTATACTCGCACATGCCGTTCATAGCGAGCTGCATGAACGGGATCGTGCAGTAAAATACCGCATATTCGGACGAATCTCTCGGGATGTCCACAGCCACCGTGCCGTATCTCCATTTGTCGGCTCTGGGGCAGTCAAGCGCGAGAGAGCCTGCGCCCTGCAGTGAATCGAGTGCCATGTTCACAGCTGTCTGAGCCTGCTGAGGCGTAACGGCTTTGTTGCCGTAATCAGCGTAATATTGATGGGTAAGCCCTGCCACATAGTAGTCTGCGTTCTTGTCATCGGTACCATTAAGGAAATCGCTTACCACATCGGGAAGATAGACCGGTTTAAGCATCATGTTGACCAGCTTCGAATCCGATGCCGTGCCGAGCGCGGGGTCTGTCCCGTATATCATCATGGGATGTTTTGTATAATCCTCATCCCCGTGGATCGCAGCCGTATAGCCGTTTCCGGAACGGTCCCATATCCTCATGAAATCGGTGCCGAGGTAGAGCTTTGAGCCAAGTGAGGAAACAAGGGCCTTTAAGTCTTCATATTCCTTTTTTGACCCGTTTTTCTTAACAAGCTTTCCTTTGTTCATCAGCATGTTGTTCTTGCCGCCGTCAAATGCGCCAAGATAGGAAATGTTGATGTTTCCGGCGTTCAGGTCGTTAAGGATTTCCGAAAGTTCCTTGTAGGTCGTCATGGGATAGAGGCTGTTGTAAGGCACGCCCACAATCCTCTCCGTGGTGGAAAGAGTGCCGTACACCTCAAGGAACAGCTTTGCGTTGTCATGGTATATGCCATTGTCGGCGCTTTCAAAAACAAGCTGTCCGTAATCCCTTGCCATTTCATAGTAATCCGTGGCATGAGGATAGAGTTTGTAGCGTATCCTGAGATTTTCTGAAGTCTTCGGCATGATCGAAAGGAATGTCGTCGTATTCGTCGCAAATTCTCCGAATACGGGCACCCATTCATACTGCGAAACGTCATAGGAAGCATAGACTTTGTTGAAAAGCCTTCCCGCCGCCATCTCGTCGGAAGACGCGAGCATCGCCTCTATGTACGAGTAGTCGCTTCCACTCTCGATGATGCCCATCGTTCCGAAGGGTTCCTTCGTTCCTGCCTTGTAGATCACTCCGAACACAGGCATCATAAGCTCTGTGGAAAATTCCGGTGTGTACAGGTAATCCTTGTAAAAATCATTGTCATACACAGGGCGCTGATAATCGGGCACTTTGGGATTGTATGTGTTCATCCGCATGAGCGCTCCGCATCCGTCGGGCACCATGAGATACCCCTCGGTAACATCCGCGCGCTGCACCATACCGAAGTTGGGAAGCACTTCGATGTTTGTGATGGTGAAAAATTCATTGCGGCTCACTATCTTGTCAGCCGGCATGTTTACCACGAGATCGTCGCCGTCAAGCGTGAAATCCAGCACAAGATCGAACACCGCAGGTTCCTTGAATTCCACGGTAAACCCGTATTTCTTGGCATCCTCGAGAAGCATATCTCTCGTATATCCCACCATCTCGGCCATTGCGATAAGCTGTCTGCAGGCGGACATCGGAGGATTTCCGACATAGGTGCAGTTGTAGCACTCGTCCTGCTTGCTCTTTTTGTAGACCAGTGTAAGCGTGCTGTTGTATTTTTTCTTGAGCGAAGCCTCAAGGACGCCGTCCTCGACCGCTTTTTCCAGTCCGTCCTTGAACATCTGAAAATGCTCAACGGACATCTTCTGCGGGAGATATTCGTAAAAGCGCTCGCTTGCGCCTTCATTCATGGACATCGAGACCCTGACGCCGTTGTCGATCTTTTTCAGTGTGAAGGATTCGTTTGCCACCGTTTTGGTGTAGGAATCCCATTCGTCAAAAGCATTGTCTTTTCCCACAAAGTTCACTATGACAAGCGACTTCTCAAGGTCGGTCGCGGTGTCTCCTGTCAGGACCGCAGGAAATCTCTCGTTTGTCGCCTTGTCCTCGACAATGATGTTGAGGCTTGCCGGGTTGACATAGAGTATCCTGTTCTCGCTTTCCGAGACCTTCACATCGTTGTTTCCGAGCTCGATCTCTTCGCCTTCGTTCACCGTGTACGTATTGTCGGCTTCAAGGGATACGCTGTTTATCCGCGCCATCTTAAAGAGCCTTACCGAAAGTGCGGCGAGACAGACCGCTCCCAGCGCGATCAATGCGATTGTGATTATCTTTTTTCTCATTTATGCACCTGCTGCTATACCCTTCGTGAAAGCTCACCGAAAAATGTACTGAAAAATGTTACCATCTGCTCCACAAGCGAGATGAGGAGTACCATGAGGAACAGTATTATCGCGGCCGCAACAGCGGTCACAAGTATCGTAAGGAGGTTTTTTGCAAGTCCGTACTCGTGGATCGTGCAGAGCCCCGATACCATCATAAAGCAGAACCATACCCAGCCGAATATCTGGATCGTGTTTAGGATCGCGGCCTCTTCCCTGATCACATAGTTGCTGCAAAAGATCACGATGAGCTTGCAGATGATTACTGGGAAAAGCGAATATGTCGTAACGAGGAATATGTCCTTTAACTTTCCCTTGCCGTCGAGCAGCGTCGTCACGGTCCAGTTGCTGAGTGTGAACAGAAGGAAGATCGTGATCGAGGAAACAAAGGTCCTGAGTGAACTCATGTTCGCCACGTGATAGAAATTCATCACAAAGCCGGTATACTGCACGTCCACGCACATCGTGATGCCGTATAGCGCAAGCAGGCACCATGCGATGACCATGCTCCCCATTCCTCTGTTCTTTGCTTCGTAAAATCCGTCAAAGGGATGGAAAACGCAGTGTGTGATATATCTGACTTTTTTCATCACTCGTCTCCTCCCTTCCTGTTTTTCTTGTGATATCTCACCTCAGACCAGACAAGGAGCGTGATGAGTGTCACGAATACCAGCGCGATCACCCAGAAATGGCTCCTGATCTGCTCTCCTCTGTAGCCGTTGTATGCCTTGGAATAATAATCCCTGGCATTTCCCAGTTTGAAGTAGTACATCGCGTCTTCAAACTTGTCCTGCATCAGAAGGTTTTTACCGAGTCCCACGTATGCCACTTCGTAATTTGCGTTAAGCGAAATGCATTCTTCAAAATATTTTGTGGCATTTTCCCATCTACCGTTATAATACTCTTCACTTGCATTCAGAGCCGCAAGGCCGAATTTCGTAGGAGTGAGGATATATGCGCATTTGAGCTCAGTATCGGTGACAATGAGGTTGTTTCCGAGCCAGCAGAGCGATGTGGGCTTTCTGAACTGACCCTTGGAATAGCCGTAGCCTCCGAAGACGTTCAGGATGTTGCCGTCAAAGTCATAGAGGAAAATGCGGCCTCTTGTCTCGTCGAGCACCGCCGCAACGCCGTAATCCGTTACGGAAACGTCTATGAAGCAGCTCTCTCCGCTCTCCGTTCTCATGGTCTTTAAGTCTCCGATAAGGTCGAAGCCCTCGGAACGGATAACGTTCTCACCGTTTGAATTAAGTCTGAAAAGCTTTGTTGACGCGGCAGTCTCTTTTGTAACTGCATATACAAAGCCCTCCGAATCGAGCGCGACATTAGTAAAGCCCGGAGCATAGGTCTTTCCCATCTTTTCTTTCTGGGTATCGGTCGCTATCGATTTCCAGAAATACTGAACAAGATTGATCCTCGGCTCGTTCACTCCGAAATACCCGGAAAACGTGCCGTCTTCGTTCAGCTCGACTATGCCCTCGTAGGAGGATGCCACGACGATATAGATCCTTCCCGCATTGTCCACAGTGACCTTGGAAGGCGCATATTCCGTGACACCTGTCATGTCCTCGGGCGCCGTGATAGTGCGTGTAAGGTAATATGTGCTACCGTCGAGCACATATACGTTTTTGTTTGTGGAATCGGCTATATAAAGCTCGTTCGTCTTTTCATGGAACCAGGCGCCGCTCGGGGAAACAAGTGTGACCTGAGTGCCGTCGGGATTGAGAGCTATCTTTCCTTCTCCCACTTTAAGCACCTTTACGGACTGCAGGAAAAGCCCATTCGAGTCAAATATGTTCACTCTTCCGTTGGTCTTGTCGCACAGGAATATCCTGCCGTCCCTTGAAGTGCAGACATCGTCTATGCTTCCAAAGGAAAAGCCTGTGAGCGATCCGTCGTCTATTATTGTCGCAAGCGTAAAGGCCGAGGGCGTCTTCTGGGAATTGCCCCAGTAGTCATAGATATAGCCCTCATATTCGTAGGCCGTGCCGTCTGCGGCGTATGTTCGATTGTTTGGTGTGATGAATATCCCCGCCAGAAGTGCAAGGCAAAGGAGCATGCATCCTGTTTTTCTGTTCATTTTGGCCCTTAACCTTTCAATCCGGAAGTGGACATCGTTTCAATGACATTACTCTGGGATACCACAAACACCGTAACGGGAACTATCAGCATGATGAGCGATACCGCAGAAGAAACGCCTGTTCTCGCTATACCGCTCGATGTGATCTGTGAGAGTACATAGCTCAAAGGCTTTAATTCCTCCGAGTAGATGAAGTCACCGCCGGAATTTCCCCAAAGTCCCTGAATGGACAGGATGATGAGCGTGATCCATGCCGGTTTGCAGAGAGGCATCACCACTCTGAAGAACACGTGGAGTTCGCCGGCGCCGTCGATCTTTGCGGCTTCTATCATCTCATCCGGGATCTGCACCATGAAGTTTTTCATAAGATACAAGCCGAGCGTCCCTCCTATGGCGGGAAGCACCACAGCCCAGTAGGTGTCGACCATTCCCAGGCTGCTCATGATGAAATATGCGGGGATCGCCGTGACCGAGCTTGAGAACATCAGCGAATACACGATGATCTGGCTCATGACCTTCGATCCGGGGAAAGTGTATTTTGCGAGCGGAAACGCCGCCATGGAGCCAAGGAGCACGGTTCCCGCGGTGCCTATACCCGTTATGAAGACTGTGTTGAAAAGATATCTTCCGAACGGAATGTCAAAGCCTTCGATGATGTTCCCCAAGTCAAAAAAGTTGTTGAGCGTGGGATTTTCAACGGTTATGAGCTTCGGAGGGAAAAGGAATATCTCGCTCATCGGTTTAAAAGCATTTGCAAAGATATTCAAAAGAGGGAGTGCGGAAAACGCTCCGAATACCGCGAGCACGATAGTGAGCGCGATGTCGGTGCCGAGGCTCCTGTTTCTCCTTCTTATCTTTCTTCCCTTAAAATACTTTATGATCTTTCCGGGTTTTCTCTTCATAGGAATCAACCAATCTTTCTTAACAGCTTTTGAACAAGAACGTTACACAGCATCATGATGAAAAACAGCACCACCGCTATAGTACAGGCGTAGCCCATCTCATAGCGTACATAGCCGTAATCGTGAAGGTGCGTGAGGATTGTGTGTCCGGCATAGTTTACGGAAGGAAAGCCCGCAAGTTCTATGGATATGCCCGATATCGAAAGTGAATTTGTGATCTGCATCACGGCACCGAACATGAGCTGGGGCTTCATACTGGGAAGTGTGATATACCACAGTTCCTGCCAGCGGTTTTTAACGCCTTCCACCGCAGCCGCCTCGTACAGTGATTTGTCCACGGTCTGAAGACCTGCTATGAAAGACAGGAAGCTCACTCCGAGACTCAGCCACAGCTGGACGATTATGAGGATCGGAAGTATATAATCCGCATTTTCAAACCACAGTATCGCGTCGTCCGTAAGTCCGAGCTTGAGCAGCCAGGCATTCGCATATCCGTATGTGTCGGATGAAAAGATCAGCTTCCAGACAAGATATGCGTTTCCCGAGATTGACGGCGCGTAAAAGATAAGCGTGAGGATCGCTCTGGGGATGGGCGGGAGCTCGTTTATGAGCCAAGCGAGCACAAAGCAGAGGAAGTAGCTGAGCGGTCCCGTCACTATTGCAAGAACGAAGGTGTTCTTTACCGCGGTAAGGAAAACGTCGTCATCCACTATGAGCGAGATATAGTTCTCAAAGCCTGTGAACTTTGGCATTTCCGCCATGTTGAAGGAAGTGAAGCTCAGGACTATCGCGACCAGCACAGGGATCAGCGAAAATGTCACAAAGATCAGTGCAAAAGGCAGGATCATCAGATATTTTGCTCTGTGCTTTCTCCAGACATCGGCAAAGCTTTCTTTTGCTTTTGCTTTTGTTATTGTCTTTTCCATATCAAAACCTTTCCGTAGCAGAGTCCGTCAGTCTCCTATGCCAAACTCGGCGCGTTTCTTTGAGAGCTCCTTGTCTATGGCCTTTACGTTTAAGTACAGTGTTTCTCTGGGATTTGCGGTTCCGGACACGACATCGTCAAATGCATATGTCACCATTCTGGTCGTCATGTAGCTTCCGGGCACGGCGGGGATCCCCTTTGTGTGCTCAAGCTGTGAAGCGAGCGCTCTGTATTCCGATGCGCTCCATGGAAGTGATGCGAGCACTTCCTTGTCGGCCGCTGCATATCTTGCAGCCGTTCCCATGACTGATTCTACTTTTGTAGCATACTGTAATTGTGCTTCCGTACCGGTCCACCACTTAAGGAATGTCCATGCGGCGTCCTTGTGGTCGGTGGAGTTGAGTATTACCGACTGAGTGGTATCGGTGACAAAAGTATTGTCGATCGTGCCGTCCTCTTTTTCCGTCCCGGGGAAAGGTGCAAAGGACCAGAGTCCCTTGATCTCCGGAGCAAAGATCTCGAGGTTGCAGTATGTCGTGTAATTCGTTATGCCCACGGGCATCTCGCCGGTCCTGAAACGGTTTGAGAAATCGGCAGACACAAGGAGCTTGTAGGTCGTAAAGAAATCGGTGAGGTTTTTGAAAGCCTCCATCGCCACAGGATCGGTAAGTCCCGACGCGATGCCGTAATCTTTGCCTTTTCCGAGATAGAAATCGCCTCCGTACTGGAATACCATAGAGGAATAGATCTCGGTCTTTGGCATATAGAAATCGTAATTGTTTCTCTGTAAGATGGGAATAAGTGCTCTGATCTCTTCCCATGTCTTCGGAACTTCCACACCGAGGCTGTCAAGGACGTCTTTTCTGTAGAAAGTCATCATGAAGTTCTGTGTCTCGGGAAGTCCGTAAACACCACCCATGTAGCTTGCGCCTGTTATCGCGCTCTCATAGAACCTGTCGGCCTCCTGTTCAAAGCCGGGAAGCTCGGAAATGTCCACCAGCGCGTTTCTCATCGCAAAATCAGCAAGCGTGCCCTGTCCCACTCCCACAAGCACATCAGGTCCGTTACCTGTGAGTGCTGCCCGGAGTACCACTCCCAGCGGGATGAGCTGCAGTTTTACGGGGATATCGTAGTTCGGGATGAACTGCTCATCTATCATGTTTTGAAGTATCTGGGCCTGTTCCTTGCCCGAGGAAACCATCCATACAACGAGCACGTCATCGTCTTTTGCGTCATATTCCTCTGAGCTTGTCACCTCATTTGTCTTTACCACAAATGAAGCAAAGAAGCGGATCACGTCATAATAGGCGTTTTTCATGAACCCGGCGGTGGCTTCGGGAAGTTTTTCCGTGTTGCCCGAAAGAAGTATGCTGTCAAGCTCCAGGGGCATTTCGGAAATGTTCACGGCCCAGGTGCCGAGCGCGGAGATATTGCTCTTCCATCTCGAAAGCTCCTCTGTTACGCTTTCCGGATCCTTTGCAAGCTCAGCGGCTTCGATCGCCATCTTCTCGAGGAGCGTGGTGTTCTCTCCTTTTTCGCCCGTGATGTACACCATCTCGTTAAGGCACTTTACAAGCCTGTCGGACTCGGTGGACATGATGTCCGCAAAGCCGTCTATCTTTTTTCTTATCTCGTAATCGATGTATTTACTGGGCGCCGTGCCTGTGAGCGTCACGGTCTTTAAGTAGAGGCGGTTAAGGTTGAACATGCTCTCTTCGACTTCCGTGAGCACTGCCCCGAAATCTCCGAGCACCACTTCAAGCGTTACTGTGTTGCTGCCCTTGTTCAACAGGAAAAGCATGGGCTCGCCGTCTTCGGTGCCGACCGTGTAGTTTTTCATGTCTCCCGAATAGTTAAAGGAAACCTTGTCGGCCTCGGCATAAGGTACCACGCCGTTCACATACATCCTTCTGTAGGATGTGACACCGCGCTTTGCAGACTGTCTGCCCTTGAAAGTGATGTAATAAAGTCCTGTCTCGGGCGCGTTTATCTCCCATGTGACATAGTCTCCGGAGATCTTGAAGGTGTCTCCGCCTATGGTGTTGTAAAGAATGTGATACGGATGATAGGGAGAAAGCTCCGCATCGGAGTAATTCTTGTTGATGTTGATGGAGGATGAACTTTTTGTTATGGATTCTGTGATGCCTTCAGTTCTTTCGGCTTCACCCGTAAGCGCTTCTCCGGAATAAACTCCGTAAGTGCTCATAAGGCTCCCTATCGCCTCGGAATATGAAGGAATCACAGGTCTTTTCTCAAATGAGAGCGCGCAGATGGCCATGGGTTCCTTTGCGGACTCAAATGTCACCGTGTGAGCGCCTTCGGAAAGGAAAAGCAGGAGCGGTTCGCCGTTTCTCCTTCCGTAATCTTCTATGTAAACCGTTCTCTCCTCAAAGATCTCTTCGGAGCCCGGTCTGATCTCGTTTTTATTTTTTGTCTTTATCTCTTCGTCTCTGTACTGACGCTTGAAAAGTATCTGGGAAAGGGCATCATAGCACTGTTCCCCGTCTATCAGGATGCGTCTCTGGATATCTGACGTCGTTCCCGCCGTAGGAAGATATGTGAGTTTCAGATTGTAAAACCCTGCCTCGGAACACTCAAACGAAAAGGTGATCTTTCCCTCTTCACCGGTAAAGGTCTTCCCGTCCTTTATTTCCGCCTGCATAAGTGCATCCACGGAAAAATCGGATATATCGACATCGATGCGAGAATCCGCAAGGACGCCGCTATATCCGTTTTTCGTGAGATAGTCTTTGTACGACTCTTCGTATGTAAGGCTTGAAAGCCTCTCACTCCCAAGGTCCGCAGAATCTTTTCTGTTAAGTTTTCTTACAACGACGATGGTGACTATTATCGCAAGTATCACGATCGCCGCAGTGATGATTTTCTTCTTTTTCATTTCGAATCTCCGTCCCGGGAAAAAGGAAGCCCGGCCCGACCGGGCTTCCCGGGGTCATTTCAGATCAGTTTGCTGCGGGAGCCACAACGTTTACTGTTACAGTGGCTTCCGTTGAATTGCCGGCATAGTCCGTTACTGTAAGCTTAACGGTGTATGTGCCTGCTGTTGATGTATCGAGTGTTGAAAGATCGGGTACAACATTTGCGGAAACGTCAAGTCCGTCAGCATCGGTAGCGGAAGCGATGAGTCCGCCCTCGCCTGCCCACTTGATCGCGTTAACGTCTGCGTTGAGCTCGATCTCGGGGATGGTGTCACCAACGTTTACAACAGGAGCGGTCTTGTTGTCCGGATTGTAAACATAAATGCTGAGGGTGTTGTAGTCGCTGTTTCCGGCATTATCATTGAAACGAGCCTTGAATGCTCTATGATAGTAACCTACTGTGTTGAAGATATCAGGGCTGAAGCCGTCGTTCCATTCAAAAACACATGAAGACATCGGAAGCTCTCCGTCAATGTTGTCGGTAGCGGAAACATACTGAGCCCAGATAGCGTCGCCTTCTTTTGTTCCTACAGGAACGGCAACGGGATCGACATGGCTTACGGTAGGCTTTACGTTATCATTCGGCTTGTCGCCCGAAAGGATCTTTTCCATCTCGGAGATCTTGTCAGAGAACTTGTTGATGTCCTGAGCGATGGAAACATCATAGGATGCATATCCGTCGATACCGAAATAGGATTTTCCGATGACATCGTCCCAGATAACACGGAATCCGAGGAGATCGGAGTAATCGTTACCGCCCTGAACCTTTTCTGTAAGGTACTGGAAGGAATTGAGGATGGAATCACCTATCTTCTCATGGAAGATATCAAAGCCGTATGCTGCAGCCTGCTGTGCGGATGCTGCTTCAAGGTACTCCTCGAAGGTGTCAACGCCGCCGAGCTCGCAGTTGTAAACTTCTGTGAAGAGCATAAGAGCCTTGATGGCAAGTTCTGTGGTCTTGTCATCGATACCCTTGAGGATGCAGATGGAATCGCCCACAGTCATAGCCTGTGAATAAGCGTCATCGTCAGCAGCCAGCTTGTCGCTTCTCGGCCAGGGAACAATACCGATGGATTCGCCTCTGTCGGCGCATCCGCTTGCGGCACCGTTGATGAGCCAGTCGGGAGCGTCTGCAAATACTGTCTGTCCGTCCTGAAGGTGATAAGCGGGCCAGCACCAGCCGGGTGTGTAACCGTCATCATAAAGCTCAACTGTGATGAGACCTGCATCAAGAAGGCTCTTTACGAATGCCCATGCATCCTTCATGCCCTGAGACTCAACACCGAGTCCGTCTGCGCCGTAGATCGCAGCGCCTGCGGAATATGCAGCGGAAAGAGTTGCGAAACGTGTGTCTGTGTAATATGCGTCGATCTTGTCGTTGCTCTTGTAGAACGCGTCGATCTTTTCAAGATAATCCTTGAATGTAGACCATGTCCACTTGCCCTCATCAAAGAGAGTGTTGGGATAAATGGTGTTGCCGTTGGCATCCTTTAAGCTGTCAACAGCCTCGATCATCGAGATGTTGTAGCAAAGGGGCCATCTGGGCATGAATCTTACAACATCGCTCAAAAGATAGTGATGTCCGTAAAGAGGAGCGTCAAGCATCCAGCTCATGGACTCGTTCTCTTCAAAGAGATATGTAAAGTTGTCAAGATTCTTTACGATGTTCTGCGCGAGGATCGTATTCTCGGAACCTCCCCAGAGAACAGCGATATCGCACACGGGATTTCCTGCCATTACGCTCTGTAAGAGAGAAACGGTGGTATTGTCCGCATACTGAACATACTCAAACTTTACTCCAAGCTGCTCAAGGCAGGCCTGTTCTGCGGCGATGCGGGCCTCTCTTTGATCTTCGGCCATAACATATTCGCCTGTTACCTCATCCTTGAACCAGGGATCGAGACCCTGTACCCAGTGAGTACCCCATCTCAAAGTAACGATCTCCTTGGGAGCCTCTGTAGGTACGGGAGTTGCTGTTGCGTCGGGTGCCTTTGTCGGATCGGGTGCTTTTGTTGCATCCGGAGCCTTTGTGTCGGCAGGCGCCTGTGTAGCCGATGCGGCAGGCGTATTTGTCGTCGTGCCGTTGTCAGCGGGCTTCTCCCCGCAGGCTGCAAGCGAGAAAACAAGTGCAGCCGTAGCGATGACAGCTGTAAGCTTCATCAGTTTCTTATTCATAATGCCTCCTTCTACGGGTAACCGTAATGTAACACGTTTTACTAAAATATTAGTAAACTGCTGGTAAAAATTTACTACCAAAACAATAAAATGTCAAGGGGGTTTTGTTTATATTTAATAATTTATCCTATATGCAGGGGTTGTTTTTGTGCATTTTCTATAAAAACAGGGGTAAATTCGCGTAGTAAAATTTTACGAAAACGATTAAGTAAAGGACAAAAAAATCCCCACAGATGTCCAGGGTGTGTCCCGGGCACAACTGTGGGGATTTTTCTCAGTTATCTCATCCTTCTTCCGGAAGGCATGCTTCTATCTGTTTTGCGAGAAGGCGATAGTCGGAAATGACATCTTCGGTGTTCTCGCGGATGTAGGTGATAGCATCGGTCTTTCCGGCGCGCTCAAGTCTTGCAGCGCGCTCAGACAGCTCATTCGCGCCTATGGTGCGGGCGGAGCTCTTTAAAGCGTGGACTTTTATCACATAGTTTTCCCAGTCCTCGGCGTCAAAGAATTCCTGTATCTCATCGGCATATTTATCGGCTGTGCGGCTGAACACCTTTAATACGCCTTCATACACCTTTTTGCTTCCGCATATCTGGATGCCTCTGTCTATGTCGACTCCGTCGATATAGAGCATCACAGGCTTATGCACGGGACGCTCGGGTGCTTTTGCCGGGCGGGGCTCGGCTTTGTGCGTATCCTCATGTGCCGGCGCAGGTTCTGCCTGTTTTACCACTTCCTTGGTGATAACCACCTTTGAAGGCGGCAGGATCTCGATCAGAGTCTTTTCAAGGAGGCTTGCCTCCACAGGCTTTGAAAGGTATCCCGCAAAACCTGCGGAAAGGTACATTTCCCTTGCGCCCGCGATAGCATTTGCGGTAAGTGCTATGCAAGGAACTCCGGCAGATTTTTCGATCTTTTTGATCTCCGCAAGCGTTTCCATACCGTCCATGCCGGGCATCATGTGGTCTATGAACACACCGTCGTAATCCGCGTTCTTAAAGGCATTGACCGCTTCAGGTCCCGACAGCGCCGTATCCACCGTGATATCCGTTTTCTTTAACAGGTTCCTTATAACGGTGAGGTTCACTTCATTGTCGTCCACAACTAGGATTCTCGCAGCGGGGGCGTGGAACAGCTCGTGATATTCATTCTGGTCGTTGTAGTATTTTACAAGGCGGTCACTGATGTTTCCGACAGGCGTCTCCTCCACAACGTCCTGCTCGAGCGAGAAAGAGAATACCGATCCCTTGCCGTATTCGCTGTCGACGCTGAGCTTTCCTCCCATGAGGCCGAGAAGTTTGCCCACGATATCCATTCCAAGCCCTGTGCCCTCGACGCCGCGGTTCTTTTCCTCGTCAAACCGTTTGTAAGGATCGTACAGATGCTTCAGATCCTCGGGCTTCATGCCTATTCCCGTATCGCTGACCTTTATCTTGAGGTCTATCTTCCCATGCTCTTTCTCGATATAGTCAACGGAAAGCCTGATGCTTCCTTCGTTTGTGTATTTTACGGCGTTTGTCAGGAGATTGATCACGCACTGCTTGATGCGGATATCGTCACCGTGCAGGAGATGCGGGATATTTTCGTTTACCGTGATCTCAAATTTCAGTTTTTTCTCTTCGGCGCGCTCGCGGATCAGCAGCGAAACATCACCGATAAGCGACGCAAGCTCGTAATCCGTGGGAACGATCTCCATCTTTCCTTCCTCGATCTTTGACAGATCAAGAATGTCGTTTACGATGAGGAGAAGCGTGTTCCCCGCTTTTCTTATGTCGTTTGCAAAATTGACCGTCTCGGGCTCTTTGCACTCTCTGAGGATCATCTCGTCCATACCGAGAATGGCATTGATGGGTGTTCTTATATCATGAGACATCCTCGCGAGGAAATCCGATTTTGCCTTGTTCGCCAGATCCGCCCTCGACTTTTCTTTTTCAAGGCGTTCCGTGTAGGAAATGCGTTCCGTTTCATCGGAGAAAATGTATGCATAGCCCGCAACTCCACCGCTTCTCATGAGCGAGGTCTTTCGAGGCTGCAGCTTTCTGCTGTCAAACTCTATGATCTCGTCTTTTCCGGTTATTGCCTCAAGCTGCTCCGCCACACTGTTTTCCTTGTTTGCAAGATCAGGAAACAGTCTCAGAGCGGGTTTGTTGAAATAAGCTATCATCCCCCTCTCGTCAACTGCGACGATAGGTTCTGACAATCTGTCTATGACAAGGTCTCTTGTAAGTTTTCTGGTATCAAGGATATCATAACGGATGAGCGCGATATAGAAAAAGATGGCTGAGAAAACATATCCGAGCTGGATCATGTCATATTCCCTGCCAAGATCCAGGAGTTCCGCCACAAAGAAGAGCGAGAGCGTCACAAGTCCAGCGGTCACAAAGATGCCGCCCTTTCGTGTCACCGGGTCCTTGGTGTTTTTCAGTTTTCTCCCCATCTCCACATACGTGTAGACAGCATATGCAATAAGCATGAAGTTATATACGACATGCATTATGCCATAATCGTATACAAGATGCGGGAACAATCCTTCCTCGGAAAAAGAGCGGTTGATGTAGTAAAGATGCTGGTAGTCTGAAGTAAGAACAAGAATATAGACAGCAAGATGCAAAAGAAACAGCGGCCCCATGATATAGAGCCTCGTGATCGCCTCTCTCCCACAGTACGAGGCAACAAAAAGAGCAAGTGCAAGCGGGACCCAGGTCCTGCCAAGATATGATATCTGCTGGCACAGGATCGCTTCACGCATGGAGTGGCTCAGCATCTGGCACAGGTATCCCCCGCTGTTGAACGTGGCAACAGCAAAATAGAAAAAAAGGAAGCCGTGCATCTTCGACCTCAGGTTTCGAAGCAACATCCAGCATCCGAACATCAGGCCGAGCACACCGAGAAATTGGATTGTCAGTAGGATCTTGTATCCCATCAATCAATCTTAACCCCCAAATCAAAAAGAATGCTGTATCATAATGATACAGCATTCCTGTTTCATAAGCAAGTAAACATTTGCTAAACCGTTCCTTGCGGAACAGGTTCCGCGAAGTAACCCGAATATCAGAATCTAACTGTCTTCGGTGCTCCGGTAAACGAAGAAAATGTCGCAGTGGCATCGGTGAGCTTGAACACCTCTGTGTTTCCGTCATCCTCGTTATACATTGCCCTAAGCGAAGGATATGCGTCAAGCATATGCTTTCTTGCTTCACGCCTGTCATCCGCAACAAGCCTGCAAGCGATCCTGAGCCATGTTCCGTCCTTAAAAGCGCAGATCTCTGCCTTGGGATTGTTGTAAAGCTGCTTTGCCACGTCTTTTTTGCGTCCGGTCTGGATGTAAAGCCCGCCTTCAAACAAGTCTATCGTCCCGAAAGGACGCACTCTGGGCTGATCACCCTCAACGGTCGCAAGGTAATAGGTTTCCGCGTTTTTCAAAAAATCATATACTTCCTGCATAAGCGCCTCCTGTATTTATTTTGTTCCGTAGATCCTGTCTCCCGCATCTCCGAGACCGGGCAGGATATAGCCGTTTTCATTGAGTCTTTCATCAAGCGCTCCGATGTAGATATCAACATCGGGATGAGCCTTCTGAAGCCTTTCGACACCCTCGGGCGCAGCAATGAGGCAAAGGAAACGGATCTTCTCTATACCGCGGCGCTTGAGAAGCGTGATCGCAGCATCTGCCGAACCGCCTGTCGCAAGCATGGGATCCACCACAAATACCTCACGGTCAACGATGTCCTTTGGTAATTTGCAGAAATACTCATGAGGCTCAAGAGTCTCCTCATCACGGTAAAGACCGATATGTCCCACTTTTGCGTTGGGAGTGAGACGGAGCACGCCCTCTGCCATCTGCATTCCCGCACGGAGAATGGGAACCACGCAGAGCTTTTTGCCGGAGATCTCCTTTACCGTCGTCTTTACGAGCGGAGTCTCGATGACCTTGTCGGCAAGCTGGAGATTGCGGCTTGCCTCATAATAGATCAGCATTGCCACCTCGGTGACCAATGCCCTGAATTCCATAGTCGAAGTGTTCTTGTCCCTCATGAGGCCGATCTTGTGTCTGATGAGCGGATGATCCATGATAAATGTTGATGACATATTTACCTCCTTGAAAAAAGGAGGACGCTTAAGACTTATGTCGTAAGATCCTCCCTTTCCTGTCTTCTCAAATTTGTTTTACAATATAGCTATTTCCCCTATAAATTGCTTTATATATGAAAAAGGTACATTGAATACTTACTTGATCAGCACTTTGTTACATTGATAGCCTGAGGTCCCTTCTGACCTTCTGTGATATCGAATTCAACAGCAGCGCCTTCCTCAACGGACTTGAAGCCCTCCATGTTGATCCCTGAGTAATGAACAAATACGTCCTTGCCATTCTCATCACAGATGAAACCATAACCCTTCTGGTTATTGAACCACTTAACTGTACCCTTATGCATTTTTGAAGTCCTCCAAAAAATATAGAAATGTCTCGCGGGCACTATTGCCCACGGTTCAGATAGTATCACTATTTCAAGCCATTGTCAAACATTTTTGTACAAATTTTTAACTTTCTTTGAACTTTTTGATATTTTGAAAAACTGCCTCCACACAGCGTTGTCTCGCCTCGACGGTAGCCCAGGCGATATGCGGTGTTATGATGAGTTTCTTGGAGTCCTGTATCTCAAGGAGCGGGTTTTCGGGCTCCATGGGTTCGTTTTTAAGCACATCCAGCGCAGCGCCCGCGATCCTTCCGTTCTTCAGCGCATCAGCAAGCGCGTCCTGATCCACGATCGGTCCGCGTCCCATGTTTATGAGATATGCCGTGGGCTTGCAGAATTTCAGCGTCTCAGCGTTTATGAGCCCCTGTGTATCGTCATTCAGAGGCGCATGGATCGAGATGACATCACTCGTCGCAAGAAGCTCGGAAAGCCCCACACGCTTGAAAACGGCGTCATTGTTCTTTCCGCTCGTCGAATAATAAACCACTTCGCATCCGAAAGCCTGCGCCACCTGAGCCACACGGTGTCCTATCTCGCCAAGTCCGATGATGCCCCAGCGCTTTCCGAAGAGTTCGTGGAACTTTTCCTCGATATGGCAGAAAAACGGCGCATTAGCGTAATCTCCGGATTTTACGTAGTTGTCATAATAATTCAGTTTTTCATACAGATAGAAAAATGTCGAAAAAGTATGCTGCACAACGGATTCCGTGGAATAACTCCGTACATTCCGCACAGCTATGCCCTTTTTGTCGGTATAGTCAAAATCGATGTTGTTCGTGCCTGTAGCCGTGAGGCAGATGAGCTTTAAGTTCCCGCACGTGCCTATGGTGCTCTCGTTCATCGGGAGCTTGTTTATCACCACCACATCCGCATCGCCTATGCGGGGTGCGATCTCATCCGTCTTTGTAAGGTCAAAGCGTATGACCTCGCCCAATTCCGTGAATTTGTCGATGTTCACGTCATCGCCCAAAGTTGCCGTTTCAAGAAAAACGATCTTCATTTTTCAAGTCCTCCGTTGTTTGCCAAAATATCATTATTCCTGTATAATTGCCGATATAACTATTGTTACTTAATGTCGCATTTTCCGAAAGGACTCTGCCATGAATCCGAACGAAGAAATGAAACTCACATACTCATCCCTTGTGGTAAAAGACGGAAAGCCCTACGTTTCCGTGCGTTTTGAACGCGGCGACGACTTTGCCGAAGGCGGTCTCCCCGACTGCGATATCAACTTTGCAAAGGGCTTTACGCAGGAAGAGATCGACATGCTCCAGGACTATTTAAGAGCCCATCGCAAAGAGATAGGCGAAAAAGCCAAAGCCATGTCAAGCATCACTAATCTTCTTTGACCGAGCACACGCGTATCAGTGCGTCGTCGATCCTGTCGCGCACCGCGACAAGCTTTGATTTGTCTGCCTTCAGCACCTCACGGTCATATGTGTATATGCCGTTTATCTCGTCCTCGACGTCCGAAAGCTGCGTGTAGATGCAGCCCGCGACACCTGCCTTGATGCCGGGGATTATCATGTCATCATAGAGCTTCACGATCTTTCCCGTGAGCTCTTTTTTTGACCTGCAGATGCCGTAGCCATAGGTCTTTGTGACCTTCTGCATATGGCCCTTTTCAGCATAGGAATAGCCGCCGCATTCCGAGATGATGATGGGTCTGCCATGCTGGTTTTCCTTCGGGCCGATCTTTTCCAAGTGGAAATAGATATGCCGGCTGTCAAAATCGCTCTCTGCGCCGGAAAACCATCCGGAAGCCGTGTCTATGAGCCTCGTGTCGTCGATTATCCTGAGAAGCTTGAAATAATGCGCGCTCGTGTGCTGTCCCCAGCCCTCGTTGAAGATGGTGTAGCATACGACACTCGGGTGGTTGAATACGGCATTTCTCACATTTTTCACATGCTGCATGAAATTGTGGCGCCTCTTACTGCTCACCGCACGAAGCTTTTCGTCGTTTATCTTGAAGCCGAACGTGGGGAAAATGGTGTCGCGAAGATACCTGTAAGTGCCGGAATTAACCATATCCTGCATGACGAGCATCCCGTGTACGTCGCAGTAATAGTAAAACCAGTCGGATTCCACTTTCACGTGTTTTCTGAGCATGTTGAAGCCCAGGTTTTTCATCCTGAGGATGTCACGCTCGTACTCTTCCTCTTCGCGAGGGAGATAAAGCCCGTCAGTGAAATAGCCCTGATCCAGCACACCATGGAAAAATACCGGGCGATCGTTCAAAAAGATACGCTTCACGCCGCCAATCTTTTTGATGCTGACAGTCCTTAAGCCAAAATAGCTCTGCAGAGAATCTTCTCCCGCTTCTATGGTCACAAAATACAGCCAGGGTTCGCCGCAGCTCCAGTTTTTGACAGGTATGGGACGTCCGGGGCCGAGGAAGACCGTGGAAAGGTCGATATCCATTCCATTCTTCATGATCTCCTGATCGATCCTTGCGAGCACTGTAGCGACTTCGTTTTTATCGTTTCCGACGTTCTTGTCAAGATCGGAAAGGATGACGGGCGCCGAGATCTTGATCTTTACGGTCTCCGCAGGGAAATCGTTGAAATTCATGTCGATATGCAGTGAATTAAGCGTGGTGCGGAATTCCAGACCGGTGATGTGACGCTCCGGCACGGCTTCAAGCCACACGCTCTTCCAGATGCCGCTGCAGGGCGTATACCACATGCCTCCGCGCTTTTTCTTCTGTTTTCCGTAAGGGAGGGACTTGTCGAGCTTGTCAACGGCGATGACCTTGAGCACGTTCTCTTTTTTCAGCACGATCGCGTCGGTAACGTCAAAGACCGCCTTGCTGTAGCCGTCCTCGTGAAAGCCTATCGGCATATCGTTCAAAGTGGCTGTGAATTTCTGGTCGACTCCGTCAAAATGCAGCATGAAACGGGTGTTTTTCCATTTCACTATCGCTCTGTCGACGGTAAAGCTTGTCTTGTAATACATGTGCTCAGAAAGCTCGTCCTTGTCGCCCATGAATCCGGAAAGCTCCGCCTCCGGGCAGAACGGCACTCTGATCGGCTTGTGATTCAGCGACCACACGCCGTTCAGCGTCATCCATGTCTCTCGCACCGCCTGAGGATCCGGGTGTTTTTTCCAGTATTCCGTGCGTTCCTCCTTTTCGTGAGTTGTCTTTGAGGATTCTTCCACATTGTTTACCACCTTGCCGCGGGCGGCGATTATTCCCTTTATCAGGTTAAAACCTTTCATGATATCTTATCTCTTTCTATCTTCAATAGTTCGTCCGCAAAGCCGTCAAGAAGGCTTCTGCAGGTATTTATCCTTTTTACTATGATGGGCTTGCTCACATGCGCCTCGGCGTCCGATATCTCAAGCATCAGGAGACGCTTGAAAACAGCGATGTTCTGCATTTTGACGTATTTCATCACACATTTCCGGGTGATCGACAGATCGTCGTCGTGATGCTCCACATAAAAAAGCAGGCGGTCAAGCTCTTCCCCGGTGAAACCGTCGTTTTTTAACTTGGGCAAAATCTCGTTTTTTACGATCTCAAAGCTTTTTACGGGATGCCCCTTAAAATGCAGGGCGTGATCGCACGGCTTTCCAGAATATGCCGCCATCTCTGGCTTTCCTATATCGTGGAGCAGCGCCCCGAGATAGAGCATGTCGTCGTCGATATCCCGCGGCAGCCCGCACACCACGTGCAGCGAATGTATCCAGAGGTCGTACTGGTGAAACAGCGACTTCTGGTCAAAATCAAACATCACGCGGATCTCGGGTATAAGCCCTGCCATGTCCTCTCTGAGAGCATTGAGCCGGTCGACGTTTTCGGCGTTTTTTAATGTTTTTATCAGTTCTCTTACATTTTTCATATTTGTGTATTGTAACATTTTTCCCGAAGGACTACAACCACTTTTCTGTTGCAAATGAGGAGCGACTTATGCTAAAATATTTGGTTAGAATCCAAATTTATGAAAGGACAATCGTTATGGTACAATCCAGAACACACAATTGTAACGAGCTCCGCATTGAAAATGTGGGCCAGAGCGTTACGCTCGCGGGTTGGTTCGAAAATATCCGTAAGGTCAGCAAAAACCTCGGATTTGTCATCCTCCGCGATTTTTACGGCACGACACAGATAGTGATCGAGACCGAAGAAATGATGGATGTCATAGATTCGATCAACAAAGAGACCACCATCAGCGTATCCGGCACAGTCAGGGAGCGTTCTTCAAAGAATCCCAACCTTCCCACCGGTGACATCGAGGTGATCCCCGACAAGATAGAGATCCTCGGAAAATGCATTTACAATGCGCTTCCTTTTGAGATCAACAAATCAAAGGACGCAGATGAAAATACAAGGCTCAAATACAGATATCTCGATCTTCGTAATCCCGAAGTAAAGAAAAAGATCGTGCTTCGCAGCAAGATCGTTTCCGAGCTTCGTCAGGCAATGACCGACCACGGTTTCCTCGAGATCACCACTCCCATCCTCACCTGCTCTTCCCCCGAGGGTGCGCGTGACTACCTTGTTCCCGCAAGAAACCATCCGGGAAAGTTTTACGCTCTTCCCCAGGCTCCTCAGCAGTTCAAGCAGATCCTCATGGCATCAGGCTTTGACAGATATTTCCAGATAGCGCCCTGCTTCCGTGACGAGGACGCCCGCGCCGACAGAAGCCCGGGAGAATTTTACCAGCTTGACATGGAGATGGCTTTTGCGAGTCAGGAAGATGTTTTCGCAGTTATCGAAGACGTTCTCCCGCCTGTATTTGCAAAGCACGGCGTTTACAAGAGCGCTTCAAAGGCTCCTTTTATACGTATCCCCTATCTTGAAGCAATGGACAAGTACGGTTCGGATAAGCCGGACCTCCGCATAGACCTTGTACTCACAGATGCCACTTCCGTCATGGAAGACTGCGGCTTTGAGCCTTTCAAGGGCAAAAAGATCAAGGCTGTCGTATGCGACCGTTACAACGCGACCAGAAAGCAGATCGACGCTATGATCGCAGATGTCGAAGTTGCCACAGCGCAGAAGACATACTGGTTCAGAGTTGACGAAAACGGCGAATTTGTAGGCGGCATCTCCAAGTTCCTTGCAGACAGAAAGCAGGCTGTGATCGATGCCCTGAAGCTCAAGAACGGTGATTTCGTAGGCATTGCCGCAGGTGATCTTCTCACCGCGCAAAAGACCGCAGGCGTACTCCGCCGCTTCCTCGGCGCTACCGCAGAAGGCCATATGAAGAAAGATGTTTACGAATTCTGCTGGATCGTTGATTTCCCGATGTATGAGATCGGTGAGGAATCGGGCGAGCTCGAGTTCTGCCACAATCCTTTCTCAATGCCCCAGGGCGGCCTGAACGCGTTAAAGACCCAGGATCCTCTTTCGATCATGGCATACCAGTACGACCTCGTATGCAACGGCGTAGAGCTTTCATCCGGCGCCATCCGTAACCACGATCCCGAGATAATGATCGAAGCATTCCGCATCGTCGGTCTCGGCGAGGAGGACGTAAAGGCAAAGTTCCCCGCAATGTACAACGCGTTCTGCTACGGCGCACCGCCGCACGGAGGCATTGCTCCCGGAGTTGACCGTATGGTGATGCTCATCACAGGCGACGAGTCGATCCGCGAGATCATCCCGTTCCCTATGAACAAGACCGCCCAGGATATCATGATGGGCGCTCCCGCAGAAGTTACCCAGAAGCAGCTTGACGAAGCACACATCGCGATCGTTATGCCGGAAGAAAAATAGGCAAAAAAATTAAAATACCCCGACCGAAAACGTCGGGGTATTTTTTAACGGCCGAAAGAACCGGCCGTTTAAAAATTGCGCCGGCACAAAGTGCCGGTTATTAGACAGAGGAGAAGCCCACCAGAGGGGGAGGGAAACTGATGGGCTTTAATTTATGAAAAATCTTGTCAGCGTATTCAGTTGGGAACTTTCTTGTTCCTCTGACAAGAATGATACCACGTAAATTTGAACGTGGTATGTTGAAAAAATGAACAGTTTGTGAATATTTCACATGAAAATTTACTGAATTGTCAGACTAAAGTCCCGGTTTGGCCCTTGATAACTGTCTCGTACTGCTTCGTAAGAAGCCATGTCACCTATGTCGTGGCGGCTTCCGGTCATACGCCAGGCATGCATCGTTATCTTTTTGCTGAGCCATGCCGCGAAGCTTCCCGGAGCGTCATATCCGCAACCGTCAGAGAGTGCCTCGTCGATCCTTTTGATGTCATTTGCTTTGTAGTAGTAAAAAGGAGGAACGGCAAGATTTCCCTTGGGTACCTTGGGTTTTTCCTCATAGCTTGTGATCTTTCCGTTTTCGTCAAGCGTGATGATGGCGGTCCTCTGCTGCTTTGCAAGGTCGTTCTCTTCATGGCACATCACGCAGGAAGTACCTTTGGAAACGGCATAGTCAATGAAGGGAACAAGACTGAAATCAAGGACATTGTCGCCTGCCATGACAAGATAGTCTTGATCCCCGGTAAGTGCAAGCCTGATATCTCTCACGGCTCCGAGCCTTGTCTCATTTGTCTCGGTACCGTCGTCTATCACCGTTATCTTCTCTTTTCTTGTCTTTGCCCAATCTTCAAAATGCTTTGCAAACTTGTGGTTTGTCACCACAAGAAATTCTTCGGATCTGTCTCCTATATCTTCTATAAGCCAGTCAAGAATGGGCTTCCCGCCGACTTTCAAAAGGGGCTTCGGGAAGTTTTCAGTCAAGGGGTAAAGCCGCGTCGCATAGCCTGCGGCAAGGATAATTGTATTCATATCTCCTCCGTGTCTCCGGTCAAAATGCATCATTCATTATTTCCTGAGTTTCACTCCGTCTGCGGAGTGGCAGATGGTCCCGAGGTATTTGCCTTTTAGCTCAGGAAACGCCTCAAGATATTTGTTTTCAACGTTTTCCAGGATGCTCTCTTCTTTCCCGGGATCCACAAGTGCCATGCAGCATCCCTTAAAGCCTGCGCCCGAAAAACGTCCGCCGTATATGCCGTCTGTGGAGCACATTATGTCATAAAGCTTTATAAGCTCAGGACAGCCGCATTCATAATTTTTCACTGAGCTTTCGCCCGATGCGAACACCAGTCTGCCGTAAGCCTCAATGTCACCCTTTTTCCAGCTTTCGGCTCCCTTTTCTGCGCGTTCCGTCTCACCAAAGAAATGAGTTGCGCGCTTGCGGAAGTTTTCCGGGAGCATATCGGCATACTTTTCAAAAACGTCACGAGGCACATCACGAAGCACAGCATCCTTGAATTTTCCGTAAGGGAGTCCGGCATGCGCCATAAGTACATATGCCGCAGCCTTGCATTCATCCTGCCTCAGGTTGTAGGCGCTGTTTTTGAGCGAGCGCTCCAGACCGCTGAAAAACACCGCAATGGAAAATTTCTTTCCCGTCCACGGTATCAGCGAATATGAATCATCCGCGCAGTCGAGATAGAGCAGGCTGTCTTTTTTGCAGAGCACCTCGCAGGACTGGTCGAGCTTTCCGCAGTTCACGCCTACGTACCTGTTTTCGGCGGCTTTGGCCATCATGATGGTCTCCCACTCCTCAAGCTCGATATCGTTCACAGCCGCGAGTGCGGAAAGAAAAGCGATTATCACGGAAGCTGACGAAGAAAGGCCTCCGATGGGAAGAGTGCCCTCGATGACACCGCTGAGTCCCATTTTAAGCTTGTATTTCTCTCCGAGCATCTTTGCGGCACCGCGGCAGTGATCCGCCCAGTCGCCCACTTTTTCCTCCTCGATGCTGTTCACATGGAACTGCGCACGTTTTGGGAACTGCAGGCTCTGAAGTTCAATGACACCGTTGTGCTTGATGCTGTATGCGATGTGAATGCCTTTGTCTATCGCAAGGCCGTTGATCTTGCCGTTCTGGTGGTCCACATGCGCTCCGAGCGGCGATATCCTGTAAGGGCAGAACGCAACCGCTTCGGGCTCTTTTCCGTATATCTCAAAATACTTTTCTTCACAATGCATAGCGCGCTCCTAAAGTTTTTGCTTATTTTGTACTCTTCCCATAGTAAGAAGCGTACCAGTCTGCAAACTTTCCAAGTCCTTCCCTGATCCCGATCTTAGGAGTAAAGCCGTAATCTCGCTCCAAAGCCTCGGAATCCGCGTATGTCACAGGGACATCTCCCGCCTGCATTCCGACAAGTTCGCGATGAGCCTCAAAATCATAGTCCGCAGGAAGTACCTCTGCCCTCAAAAGCTCCTCCTGCAGCGTAGCTACGTAGTCCAGCAGGTTTTCCGGCTGACCGCCCCCGATGTTGTAAACCGCGTACGGAGGCACAGGAAGCCCGTCCTCACCGTTCTTTTTTTCGGGTGCGCCCTTCATCACGCGAAGGATGCCCTCCACAATATCGTCAACATAGGTGAAATCACGCTTCATGTTGCCGTAGTTGAATATCTTTATCGTTCCGCCCGCAGCGAGCTTCTGTGTTGCCGAGAAATAAAACATATCCGGACGTCCCGCGGGTCCGTAAACGGTGAAAAACCTGAGTCCCGTGGACGGTATGTTGTAAAGCTTGCTGTATGAATGCGCAAGAAGCTCGTTGCTCTTCTTGGTCGCCGCATAGAGGCTCACAGGGTTGTCCACCTTGTCATCCGTCGAGAACGGCACCTTTTTGTTTCCGCCGTATACCGAACTCGATGACGCGTAGACCAGATGCTCCACTCCTTTCGCGCCGTTGTCGTAGGAATGCCTGCAGGCTTCAAGGATATTGTAAAAACCGATGATATTGCTCTCGATATACACATCCGGGTGGTCTATGGAGTAGCGTACTCCCGCCTGTGCCGCAAGGTTTACAACGACATCAAACTTGTATTCGGCGAAAAGCTTGTCGATAAGCGCCTTGTCAGCAATCGAGCCCTTTACAAACACATGCTTAACAGGGGATTCTTTTGCCGCTGCCTCGACAAGCGAAAGCCTGTATTCCTTAAGCTTCGGATCGTAATAATCATTCATGTTGTCAAGGCTCACAACAGTGCCGCTGCTGAGTTCCTTAAGCAGGCGGAGCACCAGATTTGCCCCGATAAAACCGGGACACCCTGTCACAAGGATCGTTTTGTTGTTAAGATCGATAGGAGTTTTCATGATGTGTATCCTTTCTTTTCTGGTTTTTTACCATCGTACTTTGTACTCATATCACCATAGCCAAATCGTTGTTGTCATACAGTTGTTGTCATATCGTCGTTGTCATATCGTTATTGTCATATCGTTATTGTCGTACCGATGGCTGTCTTTCATATCTTCATTTAATGATAATACGGCATTTACCAACTGCTGTGCTATGCTGCCATCTCTCATTAGTGCCGGGGCGTCTTCCAACTTCACCCATTTCGCGGAATCCACCTCACCTGAAAGCGTGATGTCACGTTTTTCCACGGATGCTTTGAATCCAAGCATCAGCATGCCCTTTTTCTCATAAGGGAAACTCGTGATGTACTCGGTTTTAAGCACATCTTGACCTATCTCTTCTCGCACCTCGCGAGCCACGGTCTCCTCCGCAGATTCCCCCGGCTTCATGATGCCCGACACGCATATATAATGGCTTTCCGAGATATATCCCTGCCTCAGCAGCGCAATCTCCCCGCATTCATTCACCACCGCGACGATCACACACGTCGTGAACATATCCCACAACGGCACATTGCACGCCGTGCAGAACGGGATCTTCCCCTCGTCACCTATTTCCTTGTCGATAAGCTTTGTCCCGCAATGCGGGCAGAATGTGAAATGCATAATTTTCCTTTATCTAAAACTGTACCTAGCCTATGTCCGAACTATGCCCCATCCATCACAATTCCCATCGGTCCACGGTCTCCCTGACCAGTTTATCAAAATCCGATTCAATCGGCTGGGTCCTGTTGAATATCTCATACTCGCTATAAGCCTTTTCCAAAGCCTCTTTGTGAGATATTTTCCCGTTATCCTTAAGAATCTTATACTGCCTGAACTCAAGAAACGCGTTGACACTCTTTTCAAACTCCTTCATGGTAAACACGTTCTCACGTTCGATTAGGTCCTCAATATAGTCAAAATACCCTGCCACAGCCCTTTCAAGCTGCTTTATCTGTTTTTCGTTCAGATAATTTTTCGCGACTGAAACATCGGATTTTAAAATACGGCCATCAGGTGCATTTTTCCACGTTTCCAGCCCCATATGCTCTTTTGTATGGTCCGCCGACTCATAGACCAATTCCGCTGCCGTACGGTTGGTTATCGCATAGTGGAAACGGTTTTGGATCGTTGCGTAAAAGTGGTATGCCTCTTCAGAGTCCTTGGTGTAATCAATGCTGCATTCAGCAAAAATATCCGTGATCTGCTGCCATATCCTCCGCTCGCTTGCACGTATGGAGCGAACGCGTTCAAGGAGCTCTCTGAAATAGTCCTTTCCGAAAGCGGTCTGTCCCTGCTTAAGCCTCTCATCGTCGAGGATAAAGCCCTTTGTCATGTATTCTTTTAGTACTTTTGTCGCCCAGATACGGAATTGCGTTGCCTTGCGTGAATTGACCCTGTAGCCGACGGATATGATGGCGTCGAGGTTGTAGAACATGGTTTCGTCTTGTTGTGTTTTTCCTTGAATAGCACCGTGTTGAGTGGTTATTTCCATTTTGGAAACAACCACTTTTTTATCCAGTTCACCTTCATCAAAAATATGCTTAAGATGCTTGCTTATCGCAGGAATTTGCACTCCAAACAGCTGTGCCATCGCTTTCTGCGTTATCCACAGACTCTCATCCATGATATACGCATCGACCGACACGTCCCCCTCATCTGAATGGTACAATACCATTTCCATCTGTTTCCTGAAATCCCCCATCATTGCCCCCATTTCTAATCAAAAAATATGTATCGTCATGATCGCGCCTTCCTTACGGAATCTTCACGTCCTTAAACCAGATATCCAGATCCACGTTACCGCTGATACCGTCTATCTTGCCGTTTGAGCCGTGCTGCCACATGAAATATTCACCCGCATACGATGTTGACGAAGCGTACTGTGCTACCCACACAGGACGCTTGCGCGGCGTGATCCAGACTTTTTCGATGTAGTACTTGCTACCGTAAAGGCAAGCGGAATAGCCATATGACTCGCATTCCTGCTCAAAGACCGCAAAATTGTTATTGATGTCCCAAAGGTTCATCTTGTAGTTTTCGAGATTTATAAAGTCTTCCCAGTCGTAGGCAATGGGGAAATCAAGCTGCACACCGTCAAGAACACTCATAAGGTACTTCACGCTCGCCCTCACCTCATCGGGATTTGCCTCTTCGGCATGCCAGTATATGCCGACTTTCAGACCTGCGGCTTTGGCGTTCTTTATGTTGTTCTTATAATATGTGTCAGTATAAAGTTCGCCGTCGTCAAGGCCACCTATGCGCATGTAAACAAACTCCGCGCCTGCTGCCTTGACCTTTTGGAAATCAACGGTTTCCTGCCATCTTGAGACATCAATGCCAAAACCTATATCTTTTCCTTTGTATACTTCTGTATATTTTGCAATGAAATCAGAAAAAGCTTCTCTGCTCGGGCCCGTAGGAACCCAGCCCTCCGGTGTGGGAGTCGGCGTAGGTGTGGTCGCATACACCGTGACTGTCATGTTCTGGCTCTTTTCATGTCCCGCATCATCTTTTATGGTGAGCTTCAACGTGTACTTTCCGGCAGTGTTCATATCAAGATTGCCATCTACAGTAAGCTTCACATCCCTGTCCACATCGTCAATGTAACTCACGTATTTATGGATGTCAAACGAACTCCCTATCTTCAGCGAGGGAGTCTTGAATGACAGGAAAAACGGCGCTTGCGTGTCGACCAGCTCCGGCGTAGGTGTTGCCGCGGGCTTCGGAGTATTGGTCGGTGTGGGCGTATTCGTGGGCGTGGGCGTGTTAGTGGGCGTAGGTGTCGGCGTATTGGTCGCTGTTGGTTCCGGAGTCGGTGTGTTTGTGGCTGTAGGCACAGGAGTAGGTGTATCCGTCGGTTCCGGAGTCGGCGTATTTGTTGCCGTAGAAACAGGCGTAGGCGTGTCTGTCGCTATGGCGACCGGTGTGGGCGTGTCAGTGGGCTCTGTCGATGACTGTTTATCAGACGGATCAAGCTCGTCAGAGCCCGTCTGATAGTCATCGACCACGGGCGTCGGTGTCTCGGTCGCTCCCTGAACCCCACCTTGCGCCTCGTTTGTCACGGCCGGCGTCACATCCACCACACCCGGATCGTCAAAAAACTGCGCGCAACCGCAAAAAGCCAGCATACCCGTAATAAGCATGCCGGCGATGATATGATTAAACTTCTTTTGTATTCTCATTAGTCTCGTCCTTTTGTATCCAAATGCCGGTCCAACTCCTTGGAAGCTTCCAAGAATCAACTGTTTCCCGGTAGTCTTTCGTGAATTTCCCGTTTTCGACAGCCTTATATATTGTGGATCAATTCCTCAACTATCCGATTCACTATTTCTGCATATTCCCCATCAATAAGCGTCACCCGCTCGCCCGTTTGCAAAAAGCCCTCGCGGTACTTCCGGTTTTCCGAAAGCAGCATATCCTTTGTGCAAAACGAGTCATCCAAGCGTTTTTCAATATCCGAGCCGTGTGCCGTTATCTCGTCAATGTGCCTTCTGATATATTCGTCAGTCATCGCAAGACAGACAAACTTTATCTCAGCAATATACTCCGCGTCAAACCCTCTCCGCCAGTCAAAAGGCACGTAACACCCCTCAACGATCAGATTCTGCTTATTTTCTATCGCGGTCTTTATCATTTCGCGAACGATCGGCCACAGATAGTCCTTAAGCTCATCATCGTCCTCTGGCGTAAGTTCCGTGTTCCCGCTACGTATCAACCCCATTTTCAAATGGTCTATCGACAAATACGGAAAATACGCCCTCTCCA
>JAEEGH010003260.1_pt1 | contig 42896 bp, 34 predicted proteins | sample 9134181 | NCBI WGS metagenome assembly JAEEGH01 (sample SAMN16246544, study PRJNA631951) | gut metagenome | biome: gut microbiome; feature: rumen; material: DP-attached | host: Bos | place: Iran: Karaj | collected 2018-10 | reverse complement strand
GAATCGGATTGCCGAAGAAACGTGCTGCCTCCGTGCTCGATATGTTTATGGAGATTCCACAAGAGACATACGCACTCATCGACCACTCCTTCTTGAATGACAAGATGAAACGCACTTACAAGCGTGTTATAGAGGAGCGGAAAACACGTTTCATTCGACAGTCAGAATAACTCTAAAAGAAATGACAAGATGATTCTCGAGGCTGCCAGGGGACAGGCTGCCAGGGGACAGGGCTGCCAGGGGACAGGTACCTGGCAGATATGCTCAAAGACTCTATTTCTTTGCATCCTGTGTGATGCTGGTGGCGGCGATGCGACCAGATACCAGGATCTCAGTGAGGGCATTACCGCCCAGACGGTTGCCGCCGTGAATGCCGCCCGTTACCTCACCCGCGGCAAAGAGACCGGGGATAGGTTTGCCACTGGCGTCGAGCACACGGCGCTGTTCATCCACCACCAGTCCGCCCATGGTATGGTGGGTGGCAGGTGCTAACGTTCGGATGGTGAGCAGGGTTGAGTCGAGCGAATAGGTCGACTTGTCGTACGAGCCGTCCTTCAGGCGCCTGACCTTGCCGATGGTGTTGGTGGCATAGCGCTTGCTGACGTCGGCAGGTTGCCGGCCGTCCATCACAGCCATGTCGTAATCGCGGATGGCCTTCAGGATGGCGTCGGCACTCACATTGATTCTCAACGTCTTCAGCAGTTCGGGCAGTTGCGCCGGTGTCCGTGCATATTGTTTACCAGGCACGTCCACACCTCGCTTCTCGTTTGGCTCAGTAGTTTCCTCTCCGCCGATATAGAGGTAAACACCCTGCTTGCCGTAGAGGCTGATGCCGTTCTCGAAGGCCTTTGCCGAAAGGACGTCACGCTCCAGCGACTCGTCCACGAATCGCCGTCCGTTCTTGGGACTGATGAACACGGCATCCGACACGCTACCGAAGGCCAGATTGCCATAGTCGGTATATGACAGCGGCATGAGCTGTGTCCATCCCATACCCGTCAGGGCTGCCCCTGCTTTCTCTGCCATATTGAGACCGTCGCCTTGTTGCGAACTGCGGTTGGTAGTGGCCATACGGGGAGTGAGCTTTTCCTGATTCCAATAGCGGTTTGAGTCGATCACCTTGCTGATATTGGCAGCATAGCCGCCCGTAGCGATGATCACCCCCTTGCGGGCATGGGCCGTCACAGGCGTGCCATCGGCCATCACAGCCTTCACACCCTTCACACGACCGTCCTTCATGATGAGCTCTTTTGCAGCGGTCGATTTCAGGATGCGGTTTTCCTTGTTGGCTTTGGCAAACGTGGTGTAAGGTGCCATGATGTAGGCGCCCCAGTTGCCGTCGTAGTGCTCGGGCGTGCCGTCGCCGTCGGTGTCGATGTCGGCACCCAGCATCTTGTTGCCTCTGAACCACAGTGCCCCCACAATGATGATCTGCCTTTCGAGGAATGTGACGCCCATCTTGGCCAGCCAGGGCTTCAGTTCCTGCCCCTGTTCCACCATCTGGCTCACCATGCGCAGGTCGCTATACACCCATTCCTGTTTGTCGGCACTCTGGCGCAGACCGCCGTAGTAGGTCTGGAAGATATGCAGGTTCTTGGTCGAGAACAGTGTCAGGTCGGTCTCCGGCACACCGCGTGTCAGTTTCGGTCTTGCCCACGCCAGGTAGGCTGTAATCTCCTTCTTCAGCGCCTGAAGCACGGGCAGGTATTCAGCGTGTACGCCATGGGGCGCCAACTCCACGATGTTGCCCGGCTCGTAGGGGTGTGTTTTGTAGTAGGCGGCATCAAATGCCTTCTCTTCCCATCCGAGGATGGTCTCGAGGTCCTTGATACAACCAGGCCCCGACTTCGCCTTCTCATAGATCTTTCCGTCGTAGCCCACACCCGTCTTGGCATCGGGATGTGCGGGATCCCACACCAGATATGGCATCACACTCTGGAAGATGCCACCCGACACCAAGGTGTTGCCGCCAATCTCGGCATTCTTTTCGATCACCAGCACCGTGCTGCCCTGTTGTGCCGCCTCGGCAGCCGCGGCCAGTCCGGCACCACCGGCCCCCACGATAACAACATCCCACGTGCCTTCCACAGGCTTCTGTTCCGCCTTGGGCAGACTAGCTTTCTTGAACTGCTCAGCGTCCGACACCTTCGCCATATTGGCTGCTTCCGTAACGCCTGCCATCAGGCCCCGACTCGACACCGTAGCGCCAGTCATGGCATCCACGCCAGTGCCGTTGGCCTGGATAATCTGGGGAATCAGCTTGTCGAACACGATGTCGCCGATATGGGGCGTCTCGTGATGCTCCAGCACTTGGATATCCGTGATGCACGAGTCGCTGAACGTCACGCTCAGCCGGATGTCGCCGTTATGCCCCTGTGCAGTCACCTCGTAGGTCCCAGCCTCGAACGTCAGCCGCTCCGACTTTTTCTGGCTGCAGCCAACAAAGAGCATCGCCACAACCACTATCCAGACTTTGCTCATCTTCATTTATTTTACGTTTGCGCCCAGCGTACCGGTCTTGACGACCATGACTACTGAACAATCATGAGAGAATTGTTTTTTTATTCTGTTACTTTCTTCATCTCGAAGGTAGAGGTGAAGGTGGTGCCGTCTTCCTTCTGGCGAAGGGCCTTCCACTTCATCACGTCGTTCTCGATGCTCTCAATCTCCCACCACTCGCGGTATTCAATTTCGTTGTCAATCCAACGGGTGCAGAGCAGATTGCCTGCAACGAAGTACTCGTTAAGAGTATTGGTGCTTGGAACCCAGTCGTCGCCATCCTTAACGTAGTATACAAAGGTGCCATCGGCCTTGTACTCCCAGCGGTGCTGCTTACCATCGCCATAGGTACCTTCATCGCTGGTGGCCTGACCTTCCCAGGTGCCGAGGATGGTCTGGCTGAAATCCTTATCTACTTTCTTAAATGTGCAGAACATATATGGAGCTGTCGTCATCTCGCCAGCTTCGTTGATTTCTGAATGAAGGAGTACGCACTGCATTACATCGGCGGTGATATAGCTAACGATAAACTCGTCAAGTACAGCTGTTTTATCGTCTTTTTGGCCAGCGAGTGCGATGTGATTGTCATCGATAACGGCAGTAAGTTCAAACTTTTCTTTCCAGAAGGATTGCATCTCAGGCTGAGAGTTTAGCGATGCGCTCATATAGACCTTGGTGAGCGATTCGAAGTCGTAAACGGTCTTCAGGTTTGTCACCGCATCCTCGCCATCAATCTCTGAGATCATCCATTTGCCCAGGATGAACTGTTCTACCTCGGCCTGAGTGGGAACGTCTACTTTCTTCATCTCGAAGGTGGCGGTGTAGGTGGTGCCGTCTTCTTTCTGGCGCAGGGCCTTCCACTTCATCACGCCGTTTTCGATGGATTCAATCTCCCACCACTCGCGGTGCTCCTCGTTGCCGGCACCGGCATTCTTCCAGCGGGTGCAGAGCAGGTTGCCAGCCACGAAGTAGTCGGCATATTCGTCGTCGCTGATCTGCCACTGGCCATCGACCTTGCGGAAGAAGTTGAAGGTACCGTCCGTAAGGTATTCCCAGCGGTGGTTCTCGCCGTCGTCGAACTCTGAACCTTCAGCGCCTGTGCTCATACCTTCCCACATGCCACAGATGGCATTTCTGTAGTCCACGTTCAGCTTCTCGTAGCGGATTATGTTCTCGGTGGATCTCACCAAACCGCCGTCTTGCCGGATGGTTACGATGCGCTTGGCGATCAGAGTCGCGTCCGTGATGGACTCGACGTGGAGATCAACCGTCACATTCATGCCGGGTTTAGGACTATGGAAGAGGATTACGTCATTGCCATTTATTTCCACATCGATCTCTTCCCGATCTCTCCAAGGAGTGTCTTCTGCCGTTCTATCCTGAATGGAAAGACTCACATAGGCCTCGGTGGTAGAGACGAAATCGAGAACGACTTTCTCGTTGGTCGGCATGGTCTCCCCGTCACTCTCGGCGGTAATCCACTTGCCGATAATCTTCTCGGCCACGTTGAGATCGGGCTCAGCGGGCTGTGCGGGATTGTCACTGGCAGTACACGATGTGAACACACTTGCGCCGCAAATCAGGATGGCGGCGAAGGCTGCGATTGAGCGAGCACATAACGAGCTTGCTCGTTTTGTCGAGCGAGAGCAGGCTCGACAGGATGTCAACACCCAATTCATAATCTTTCTCATAATCGTTTATATATAAAATAGGTTATACTTATTTCACTACCTGTTTCTTGCCACGATGGATATACACACCCTTCTTTGTGGGCTTGCCGCTGAGCTGGCGGCCGTTGAGGTCGAACCAGCGCTCGGTGCCGTCGCGGTCGATGGTGTGGATCACGGGAGCGATGCCTGTGGCCTCGCCGTCGTCACTGTTGTCGCCCTGATAGCTGTCGGGAGCAGGCTGGCTGAGGTCTTCCTCCTCTTCTTCACCATTAGAGTCAAGCCTATACTTTGTAGGCAGTATGTCGGCTGTCATCAGGTTGGTGGCGCAGAACATGGCGCGGTAGGCAGGCCACTTCCATGCGGGATTTTCGTCGGTGATGCGCTGGAACGAGCCGAAGTTTGTAAGCGTGAAGGCCTTGAGGTTTACGGCCTCGTCGTGGCCGATGGTCTTGAGGCTGCCCAGCCAGTAGCCTACAGGCTCACCTTCGCCTAATGGACTAACTACATTGTTCAATTCATCAGGTCCAGCTGCATAGTTACTCAGGGTAACACCATTGGCCTGTAGCATCATATGGCCGTTAGTCATAACAACCAGATAGGCGCGGCCACTGTTGATGTAAGGTATCATCTCCTCAATGAAGCACAGTTCGCCAGCCTCGTTTACTTCGGCCATGGAGTAAATCTTGAAGTCTGAATTTCCAACATTCCACAGGTCTAAATCGAACGGCAGGCAAACGGTATAGGCGCGGCTCTGCCAGGTGTCGCCTTCCTGAGCGGCACTCAGCACGCGGCCCTCTATCGAGACGTTCACCTCCTGATCGGCAAAGGCTGTGAGCACGTCGTCGGCATCCTTGCCGTCCATCAGCTCCACGATGGGGCGGCTGTCGTCGTCGAACGTCACCACGATGGCGTTCAGCGTGCTGGCATCCAGACCGTTTAAGTTCCAGTAACACCAGGTGGGGCTCACCTGCTCGTCCTGTCCGCTTACCCAGCGCAGGCGCACATCGTCGTCGAGCCACAGCTTGGTCTTGTCGCCATTGGCCAATGCCAACGGTGCGAAGGTTCCGGTAAAGCTTATTCCGGCTGCCGACACGGCAGTAGGCGCAGAGGCGCTGATGGTCACATTCTTGAATATCGGATTGTCAATGTGAGTATCCTCCGTTTCTTCGTCGATGATCCACTTCACCATGTAAGGCTTACCAGCCACGATCTCCGTAGCCGTCTTGTAGGCTATGGTCAGCACACCCTCGTTCAGTGTGGTCTTCTCTGTGTCAAGCTCCACGATCCTGCCGTTTTCCAGCGGCGAGTTGCTGATTTGCTCGGCAGTCATGCTGAACGGCAGACAGAGTGTGTTCCACTCCGAGTCGATGATAAACTTACGACCTCGGAAAGTGATGTCGAGTGTCTGGCCCATCGCGGCTTCAAGATCCGCAGTCATGTCGCCCGATACGTCGAGCGAAGGATAATAGGTATAGGGGCTCTCGCTGATGGGGCCGGTCTTTACCTTGCCGATGGTGACGGTGCCGGTTATGCCGTCGTTGGCACCGATGCTGTGAGGCGCATCCTTGCCCTTGATGGCAGTTACGCTGATCACCTTGTGACTGATGGTAATGTCGCCACACGATGCATTCTTGCCTGCTCCTATGCCGGCAGACTGATATCCGCCCGTGGCCTTTATGGCACCGCCATTGATCACGATGTTACCACAGGCATACTCGCTTCCACCACCTATACCGGCTCCATAGCCGTTGCTGCTGGCGTCGAGCGAACCGTCGCCCTGGATGGTGAGCGTCTTGCCTTGAGGCACATAGATGCCTGGGGCAAAACTGTAGAATCCCCTTACGACGTTCTCGCCTTCAAGGATGATGGTGGCATCGCCCTGACAGTTAATACCACCCCACATGTAGTCAACGTCGTCTGTGCCCAGTATGGTCGCATCGCGCAGCGTCACAGTGGCACCGTCGGCGATGGAGATCATGCAGTTTTTTTCAAGTTTGCCGCTAACAACCATTCCGTCTTTTAACACCTTATTCTCCTCAATCCAGCCCAGATTGACGTTTTTAGCCTCGTATCTGGCCATGAAATTACGATCGTTCTCACCCATTGTCATGGTGGTGCCAGGCTCAATCGGGGCTCCCCAGTTTCCCATAATGCCATTATCATTAGCATCCGGTGTGCCTTCTAACCAACATCTGAAGATATAGTCCGAAGGAGTGTCCACCGATAGAGGCAGAGTAAATTCTTTGCCTTCTACAACGGTCAACGTGGAAACCTCCTGGTACTGGTGATTGCTGTCAACTGCATACAAATGCACCTCATGTGTTTCTAATCCGTAACCGCAAACACAATGGGAATTATCACCAAGACTATGATCCTCCTCACCGCCGCCGCACCACATACAGAAACAGATGTGTTTTTCTTTGTTAACGATGCTATAAGTGGCACCCGGATGGTCACAAGGTTCGAACTTTAGACGAACATCTAACGATAACAAGAGACCACGGTAACTGGCAGGGTAGGCATATTCAGATCCAGAAGAAATATAAGAGACCTTTATTCCTTGGCCGATGCTGATGTGCTCATAGTCTTCCTCGTCCTCACCGCCAATGGCGCGCCTGATATCAAAGCCGCCGTAGGCATCTACGGTGCCGCCGTTGATACTGATATAGTCCACATCGCCGTCTTCACCGGCGCCGATGCCCACACCGTAGCCGTCGCCACTTGCATACACATCGCCGCCATTGATAACGATAGAGCCGCTGTTGCCGTCCTCGCCACCGCCGATGCCCGCTGCATCCGTTCCGCCGTAGGCTTTAACGGTGCCACCAGTTATCCAGATAGCGCCACCACTTCCATCATTTCCACCGCCAATGCCAGCACCATATTTGCCGCCGTATGCTGTTACATTACCACTAAGAATATGAATGTCACCACCAGACCAGCCTTTTCCGCCACCGATGCCCGCTGCATGTGTTCCACCGTAGGCATAAACTGTACTGCCATCAATGATAATGGTACCGCATTTACAGTCTCCTCCACCTCCAGAACTGCTGAAACTGCATTTACCGATTCCCGCTGCGAATGCGCCTCCACGAGCAGTAATTGTCCCTCCCGTTAGGGTAATACTGCCTAATTCACGTCTCTCCCCACAACCAATTGCAGGTGAATAATATTCTTTATCTCCACCAGTAGCCGTAATATTTCCTCCTTCAATTATAATATTACCACAATTACGCCCACGACGGCTAGCGGTACCTATGCCCGGAGCAGAACCATGACTGTAGGCTTCGAGAGATCCGTCACCATTGATGGTGAGCGTAGTGCCTGAAGGACCAGGCATAATGCCTGGGTAACAAGCTGCATGCCCACATACCTTGTTTGTGCCATCAAGCGTGATAGTGGCATCGCCCAGACAAGTTATACCTGCATATTCGTAGTAATATTCATAATAAGCAGATCCAGACCCGTTAGAAACCATTTCATATGCAGAATTACCGATGATAGTAGCATCTCTAAGCGTAACTCTTGCTCCTTCGGCAATCGAAATTCTTACAGGATGATTATCGGAATCGAATACACCCGTCAGCACGTCACCGTCCTGAGCCACAAAGTCTGAGGTAATCGTCGAAAGGTCAACAACATTCTGCGACCACGCCCCTTGTGCGACCGCGCACAGCAGGGCAATTGTTAATAGTAATTTTTGTTTCATAATTCTTAATTGTTAGTTATAATTATAATATAAATGTATTCTCAAAATTGGAAATGTTAGTAATCGTTTACTAATTATTTGCCTCAAAGGTACTCAAAAAAAACGAATCTTGCAAGGCCAAAATCGCCGCAAGCGAAAATTTTGCTTTAGCCGTAACTTTTTTTGCTTTAGATGTAAGTCGACCCGCCTCACGATCCGCAAATTCACGCATTTTAAACATCAATTCACGCATTTTAAACATCGGAAACCGACGATGAAATGGCAAAAAAGCGTCGACTCCTGCACTAACATCGTAGACGTTATCTCACAAGAGGGACAGTCCCCTTTGTGTTCTTTGTGTTCGAGGAGTGTGGAGTGAGGAGTGTGGAGTGAGATTACTCCGGAGGCGGATTGTCTGCCCTTAGAGTAATCTCTTCCCCTCCTGAGTCAGGAGGGGAGCCCGGTAGGGCGGGGTGGTCTGAAGAGGCGCAATGAGACCCTCTCTGTATTCTTGTTTAAAGGGAGTGTCCTGAGGCGGAAGGGACGCAAGAACTTAGGAGGGGAAGAGGTTACCTTAATGACTAATGACTAATGACTTAATGACTGCCGTATCTCACACCAGGGACAGTCCGGACAGTCCCCATTGTGCGTTGGCCTTAAAACACAGAACTCCTGACCCCGTGTGCGCTGTGACCCCGTGTGCGCTCGATGTCAATCGGAATTTCGATTTACATGTTTTCTCCCGTGCTGGTCCGGTGGCGGCGGCAGCCAACCTGGTGGTAGCCGGGGGTACCTGAGTCATAGCAGCCGTCATACCCAAGTATCTGACCCAGCGACTACATCCGAAGAAGCGGAAGCCGCTGACTTCCGTTTCTTATTCTCATCTTTGGGGAACAGATCAATGACTCCTGATCTCACCCCAGGTGCCCATGACTACAGCGCCTCAGAAAATGGCTGCGCATGCACGCTTGATGTCCAGCAGCTTTGCAATAAGCGATTTCTTCTGTCTGGCAACAGACATGTTGTAGCGCGACTGCATGTTGATAAGCAGTTCGGGATTGATGCCGAGAGCCGCTTCCATCATCAAGGCAAAGTCGGTGGTTACCGGCCGTTTCCCGTTCAGTATCTCGTTCAGCTGCGTATAAGGAACATTTAGCAATTCGGAGAATTTCTTCTGCGACATGCCCCTTGCCTCTAATTCTTCTTTCAGTACCTCACCTGGATGTGTCGTAATTCTGTTCATTGCTTTTCCTCCTTTTTATTGATAATGGTTCGTAATGTCTGTAACTGTGCAAATAGTGATGACTTTCTCCGTACCCTCTTCTCTGATTTTGAATTCGAGCCGATAGTGGTAATCAATTCTTATTGAATAGTAACCATTCTCAAGAGCCTCGAAATTGAGGGAGTTGAACACGAAAAGGTCCTCGATACGTGTAGCAGCCATCAGCGTATCTATACGCTTCTGGTATTTGGTCACGACGGCTTTCTGAAAACGGTATTTCTTGTTCTTGCATTTCCCGTCGTTGTAGAGTTCCTCGAGATAATCCTTCTCGTATTCTATGTACATCGTCCTCTGATTTGGCTGCAAAGATAACACTTTATTTTCAAATTCACAAATTTAGTGAAGATTATTTTCGCTATTTATCGCCTCAAAGAGTGTTAGAGACAAAAAAGAAACGGAAGCCACAGACTTCCGTTTCTCGAGTAGCCGTAGAGACAGGTACCTGAGTCATAGCAGCCGTCATACCCAAGAATCTGTCCCCTCTGTGTGCGCTGGAATCGGTTATGGTAGCCAGCGACTATCTTATGACTAACATACATTACAAATCAGGTCAACCGTATTAAAAAAGCTAAAACTGGAATAAAAAAACAAGGAATAATTAGTTTGTTATTCTAAAAATAGCTATCTTTGCATCATGATTACGGATTTAGAACATATTGGTAATATTCCTGTCAGCACATCGGCTGTAGCATCCTTGTTTCCTGAAATGAAAGCTGGAAATCAGAAGGTGCGTAATCTTGAAGCGGCTGGTCAAATCATCCGTCTTAAAAAAGGGCTTTATGTAGTCAGCCCGAAGGTGTCGCGAGTGGCTCTGTCAACCGAGTTGATAGCGAACCATCTCTATGCCCCCTCGTATGTATCTAAGCAGACGGCCCTGCGTTATTACGGACTAATTCCCGAAGCTGTATTTACTACACAGTCAATGACCGTAAAGCATTCCCGCAACTTCGAAACACCCGTCGGACGCTTCGAATATCAGAGCATAGCACGTGAGGCTTTCTCTATTGGCATCACATACATCAACAAACAAAGCTATTCTTTTCTGATTGCAACACCTGAGAAGGCTCTTTGCGACATGATAGCCAACTCGCCCAAGGTGAATCTTCGTTATCTGAAGGATGTAGAGATCTATCTCGAAGAGGACATCCGCATGGATATTGAAGACTTCAGAAACATGGATGTTACAATCTTCGAGCACTACGCTCAGGCTGGCAAAAAGGCCAAATCGGTTACTACCCTTATAAAATATCTTAGGAAATGAGTACAAACGAAATATTCAACCAGATGCTGTCTGCCTATGATTTGACGACAGAACAGAAGAAACGCAATGCCACATTCGAGGTCAACCAGCAGATAATCCTGGCAGGACTCTATAATGGCGGATTCTTTAACGAGGCAGCCTTTTATGGCGGCACCTGCTTACGCATATTCCATGGATTGCAACGATTTTCCGAGGATATGGATTTCTCTCTCCTGACACCTAACGAGAGATTTGACTTCACTCAGTACTTCCAACCCATCATTGACCAGTTTGCCCTTGTCGGTCGTGATGTTGAAATCAAAAAGAAGGACAAAAAAAGATTTGGAAAGGTGGAATCCGCTTTCTTAAAGGACAATACTGATGTGTTTGATGTTACCTTCCAGACCGAGAAAACGATCAAGATCAAAATAGAGGTTGACACCCAACCGCCTATGAAGTTCAATACTGAGCAGAAGTTGCTCCTGCTGCCAGAGTCGTTCATGACGCGTTGTTTCACCCTGCCGGACCTCTTTGCAGGTAAGATGCACGCACTGGTCTATCGAGCATGGAAGAACCGTGTAAAGGGTCGTGACTGGTATGACTTCGAGTGGTACGTCCGCCATAACATCCCACTTGACTTCACACATCTTCATGAGCGAGCGATAGAATTCAATCATGAGGATATCACCAAGGATTCATTCCTTGAAAAGCTGAACGAACGTCTTGCCACGGCAGATATCAATCAGGTAAAGGCAGACGTCCTGCCGTTTATCCGCAATCCCAAGGAAATGGGCATCTGGTCAAATGACTATTTCCTGCAACTCGCTCAAATGATCAGATTTGAATGAAAGGTAAAATGACATTGGAAACCGACGATGAAATGGCAAAAAAACAAAACTTTTTTTGATAACTCGCCACGATTTCACTGAAAAGTAGTAATTTTGCACGCAAGATGCTGCAATCATAAAAACGATATGCCTGAACAGATAACTCCATTGTTGACACTGTATCTCCTGCTCCACGGTGCAGGAACTGCCGTGTCCGTTGTGCTGTGCCTCTACCTGCTGCTGTGTCGGGGCAAGGCTATCGCACCCGACATCACGCCGCCCGCACGACTGCGCCGCTGGGCAGCGGCATTATTCGGTGCCATGGCCTTGGCCCACGTCTGGTGGATACTGTTCTACACGTACTCGGACGATACCCGCTCGGTGGTTTACGGGCTGCTCGTCGCTATCGACTGCATGGTGCTGCCTCCTGTCTTCGTCGGCACGCTGCTGACCATGTTGCAGGACCGCCGTCGGCCGTTGTGGCCCATCTTCGTCTTCATGACGCCCTGCGCGGTGATCGCTGTGCTGCAGACCACCATGCCATCCGTCGACCTCACGACCCCGAACAAGGTCTATGGGCTGATCCTCGTCGTGGCCTTCATTGTATATATGGTGGTGGCCGTGAGACAATATGGGCGGTGGCTGCGCGACAACTACGCCGACCTGGAGCACAAGGAGGTGTGGGTCAGCCTTACGCTGCTCATCGGCCTCATGCTACTGCTCATGTGCTATGAATATACCGACAACTACGTGATGTGCACCATCGCCCACCTCATCGGATTCCCGCTGGCGGGCCTCCTGCTGTGGCGCGTGGAGACATTGAGCGACCTGAGCGCCGACAGCCTCACTCCCAGCCCGGCACAAAGTGACGCTTGCCTGAGCAAGCGCCCGGATGTGCCGCCTTGCGAAACAAAGAACCCCACTCCCAAGGGTGAGGCTTCACATATCGCCCGACTGCTGGCGAAGCACTGCGAGGGGGAGGGGCTCTACCTGCAGACAGACCTGACCATGTCGCAACTCTCGGCAGCCATCGGTGTGAACCGCTACTATCTCAGCCAGTATTTCACCAGTCAGGGCACAAACTACTATGAATACATCCACGACCTTCGCGTCCGTCACTTCATAGCCCGCTGCCGCGAACTTGCCGCTGCACAGAAGCCCATCGTCGCCCAGCAACTGGCTCTGGAGAGCGGCTACCGCTGTTACAGCACCTTCAGCACTGCCTTCAAGCAGCGTATGCACAAGAGCGTCATCGCCTGGATGCACGAAGAGGTATCGGCATGAGGGCAGAAATCACGGAAATCACAGTAATTTTTCGTCCTACGGACTCTTTTATTGTCCTGAAGTTTTTTTTTATTGTCCCGCAGAAATTAAAGAAATAAAGGAAATTTTTCGTTTCGCTCTCTGTGCGCAGCCTGTGCCGAAGGCACTTTCTTTTATTTCCTTTATTTCTGCGGGACTTGAAATTCTGTGCGCAGCCTGTGCCGGAGGCACTTTCTTTTATTTCCTTTATTTGACTTTCGTCTTCCTCTGTCGCGACTCGGCATAACTCATGTAAGACATGGTTCTGCTCTCGCTGCTCCATCGGCTCTGCGGGACTTGAAATTCTGTGCGCTCGATGTCAATCGGAATTTCGATTTACATGTTTTCTCCCGTGCTGGTCCGGTGGCGGCGGCAACCAACCTGGCAGATAAAAGCGCACATCAAGGTATGTCTTAAAAAGTTTTAAATTTTGTCTGTGCTATTGTATCGTTGAATATTTATTCGTATCTTTGCGTCGATGATATAATACTCACATCAAAAACTAAATTAATATGATAGAGAATATTATTTGCTTCGCCCACAGCTACACACTGACAGATGCTAATTACATCATCGTGTTACTGATTCTCGTCGTGATAGTACTTATCGTGATGGGATGCTACAGTATACGTTATAACAGGATTATCAGTCAGCGAAACGAGCAGCTCCGACGCATTCTCACGGCATTGGACGACTACCGTGCCATCGTAGGCGACGGGGCTCTGCCGCTCGACGAACAGGAGGCGATATTGAAGTACAAGTTGAAGAAGACAAAGGAGGCCCAGTCGGTTAAGAAGGACGGGGAGCATAACTTCTTTGTGATGATGGATGCGCGTATCAATAAGGAGAGACCTTATACGGATCCTGCTTTCGACCAAGATGCCCTGATTAAGTTTATGGGAGTCAGTCGAGAGACATTCTGCAATCTGGTGCCGCGCTATAAGGATCCCGACAGAACGCTTGATTATATCAACTCCCTACGGGCTGAATACGGTGCACGACTCATCATTGAGCATCCGCATGAAGAAATTGGGCCCCTCGCCAAGGAATGTGGCTTTATTGGCGCAGACGCCTTCAGCAGCGCCTTCAAGTTCGCCCTGGGTGTCACACCTGCCGAATACCGCAACAGCATGCTTAAACTATTCAAGGACGAACAAAGCGCATAGTAGTAGATATTCCGGGAAGGGAACTGACTAATGACTAATGACTTTAATGACTTCCGAAGATGGAGCCAGCCTCCGTTACTATCAAGAAAAAGCGGGCCTTGCGGCTCGCTTTCTCTGTTGTTGTCGGTCTTCGTTTTCCAATATCTTGTGGTGGCCCGTGGTGTGGGCTCCGTTCAGATGACGATCGGCCCGTGGCCCAGGCACGAAGTAGTGCTGATGGCCGTCAGGAAGGCCGTGAGCGCGGCTACTAGAACCTTCACCGCCAACTCGATGATGCGTTGCTTCTTCATACGATTTTCGTTTTTTTTCGGTGGTGCGGTGGTGCGGGGGACAGCCTCTCTCGAGGCTGAAGGCGCGAGGTTACTCTTTCGGCAGAAAACTCCGCACTTAGTCTATTCTCTTACCTCCGTACCCCCGCGCCCCCGCGCCCCCGGGATTTAGCCGTTGCCGCCGGAGGTGTCGCCGCTGTCGCTCTCGGGCTGCAGAGAGGTGTCGTAGGTCTCCTCGAAGGTCACATCCTTCACCAGCGACTTGGCCACGACGTACTTCTGGCTGATCTTGCCCTGCTTGTTCACCTTCTGGCCGACGACCACGCGCTCCGTCTCAGGCTGGAAGAGCACACGGCGGGTGGTGATGGTCTGGGCGCCGCAGTCCTCCTTCTCGGTGGTGCCGATGCTGGAGAAGCCGACCTTGAAGATGCCGATGCCGTCGAGTTTCACCTTCTGACCCAGTTCGAAGAAGTGCTTCATGGCGCTGCCCAGTTCGTCGAGCACGGCCTTGATGTCCGACTTCTTGACTGATGCCTGCGTCTGGATGAAGTTGGCCAGTTCCTCGGTCTCGATGAAGTGCTGGTCGTAGACCGCCGTGGCGAACCACTTGCCGTAGGCCGTCGACTCATCGTTCTTGTTCTGAATTTTCTTGAATTTTTGACTCATTGTGTTTTCCTTTCTTATCTTCGACGGTGCAAAGGTACGAAGAATTTTTGAAACCACCAAAAGAATTTACAAAAAGTTTTGAGATTTTTTTTCGAGGAAGGAGGAAGGAGAAACGAGGAAGGAGATTACACTCGGGAGTGCGGGGGCGCGAGATTACTCAGGAGGTGGAGGGTCTGTGCTTAGAGTAATCTCTTCCCCTCCTGAGTCAGGAGGGGAGCCCGGTAGGGCGGGGTGGTCTGAACGAGCGCTATAACTACCGCGGATTGTTGCATTGGCCGTTCTTCAGACCACCCCTAACCCCTCCTAACTCAGGAGGGGAAATAATTACTACCGTAGGCTGTCCTGATGCGATGCATGGCGTGCGGCGTGCTGAAGCCTGGCGTGGGTCGACGCGATGCCTGGCGTGCGGCGTGCTGATGCCTGGCGCTATAAAGCGGGAAGCATCTGCGCGAGACACGGGAGATATTCCGTCGGGCCTTGCCCGGCATTGCGATCGTATCAGAGTCGGGGTAGTCGTGTTTGCCCGGCATTGCTATCGTAGGTGACCAGGTGCAGTCATGATAGTCATTAGTCATTAGTCATTAAGCACTTTGCATAATTTTATTAGACTCTCCTAAATCTCTTCTTAGACTCTTCTTATTTTTATATTATTATATATATTATAATATATATAATAATATAATCTAAAATCATCTTTTCCTTTACTCCTTAATGACTAATGACTAATGACTTTAATGACTACCAGATGTGTATGCGATTCTGATCAAAAAAAAAGTAAAATCGTCTCTGTTTACAGGATTTTTATCTATTTTTGTAGCCGTATTACAAAAGCGAAGCAATATAATGAAAATGAATTTTAAGTTTTGGATGCTGCTGGTGCCCGTGGTGTTCGGTGTGGCGTCATGTTCAGACAGTAGTGACAATCCTGCACCGGTAGCAGATGAAAAGGTGTGGAAAGCCGATGGGAACAAGGATACGAGTGTCCGTCCTGGCGATGACTTCTATATGTACTGCAACGGCGGCTACTGGAACAGCACCACGGTGGACGAAGCCAATCCGTTCAAGAAACTGTTCTTGGGTGAAGTGGGCGACGTGATGGAGAAACGCGAGGCTGCCCTGACCTTACCCTCGAAGGTGAAACTACTGGCTGATGCCGACAAGACTGACGCGGCAACGATAGCCGCTCAGAAGGCGAGACTGCAGCGTGCCATCGACCGCGTGAATGCCCTCACCACAAAGGAAGAGGCTTGGAAACTGATCGGACAACTCATGAAAGAGGGCTACTCTGCTCCTCTTGACCTGGCTGTATTCTCAGCAGGCGGCAAGATGGGCGCCATGCTTCAAGCACGTACAGGCAATGACCACACGCCCAACAGTCTGATGAAGGAAACCTTGTCGTGGCAGTTGGCCAATAATCCCGACCTGCGGGCCAAGGTACGCCCGTTGACAGGCGCCTCCACTCGTGGCTTCGACACGGGGAAATACCCGATGCTGGTCACCATCTTCGAGGAACTCGGCATTCCGCTCGACCACGCATACCTGCCCGATGCTCATCCCGATGTGATAGAAGCCGGATTAGTAGAGCAGAACATGCAAGCGACGCTGATGATGCAAAATACATCTGTTGAGGAATGGAAAAAGGGTCTGTTAGAGATCCTGAACCAGGACGCCGTCTATTTTGACGCCGAAGCCCTGCAAGCCGTGAACACGGCCGAAGGCTCTTCGCTTACCCACAAGCAGGCAGCGGAAAACTTCGCAGGGAATTACCTGGACTACGAGAAGTCGCATGAGTTTGCAAAGGCTTATGTCTCTGACGCCCAGAAGCAGTTGATGAAAGGCTATGCCGAGGAGTTACGCCAGACTTTCCGTGAGCGCATCCAGAACAATGTGTGGATGAGCGATGCCTCCAAGCAGAATGCCATCGAAAAACTCGATGCGATGCAGTTTAACATCGGCGCACCCGACGAGTGGTTCGAGGAAGGCCTGGCCGACCTCAGTCAGGAGCAGACCACGCTCGACGACGTGCTGGCTCTCCGCCGTGCAAAAATCAGGCTGAAATGTAAGTTCGTGGGTATGCCTAACCAGAAAGCCGCTTTCCATTTGATCATGATGGACGGAAGGCCACTGACGACGTTCAACTCATTCTATGTCGGCAACTACAATGCGATGTTTGTCTATCCTGCTTTCATGCTGGCTCCTACTTACAGTCCGGAGGTGAACGATGCCCACAACTATGCCAACATGACGCCTTGTGGCCACGAAATCACTCATGGCTTCGACACCGATGGCGCCAGATGGAACAAGGCAGGCGACCTTGAGGACATCTGGGCCAGTGATGCCGACCGGCAGGAGTTCCGGAAGCGTTCCCAGCAACTCATCGACTACTACAGTACGTTCGACGTGATGCCCTTTGAGACGGGGCTGAAAAACGACGGCGCCTATACCGTGGCAGAGAACGTGGCCGACCTTGGCGGCTTCTTCCTGGCCTACGACAGTTACATGAAGAATCTGAAGAGACAGGGATTCAAGGGAGAGCAGTTCCGCCTGCAGCAGCAGCGCTTCTACGAGGCCTACGCCTATTTGTGGTGTGGCAAGTGGAATGTGACCCACGCCAAGGGCCGCACCATGGGCGATGAGTCGAACGGCATTATAAAGGACGAGCACTCCTTGTTCCGCGAGCGCGTCAACGGCGTCGTAACGAACACCGACGACTGGTACGACCTCTTCGGCGTGAAGCCCGGCGACAAACTCTACCTCGCACCTGCCGACCGCATACATATCTGGTGAGGCCGTACGAAACATACGGTCATAACCATGGGGTAACGATTCGTGACGTCATGAATCATCCTCGCAGCTTTCACAGGCCGCGAGGATTTTTTTCGATTTATTTTGCCGTTCGCAAAATATTCACTATCTTTGCACCCAGATCAACAATCCTCGACAATTAAAACCAAATAAATATGAAGAAACTAACCCGAATTCTGATGATGATGCTGGTGCTGTCTGTCGGCACGGGCATCACGAGTTGTGACGAGATTGAAAACATGATCGACAATCCCGTAGTACCAGAACCCACGCCGACACCCACACCGGAGCCGACACCCCAGCCGACGCCAGAGGAAATTGAAAACCAGCGCATCGCCGAGGCCCAGGCCCTGCTTGAGGAATCACGCCAGGAGGGAGCTCTCGTCAATCTCACCTACACCGTCAACGGCGTAGAGCGGGTGGCCTCCTTCAAGCGGGTGGGCGACAAGTATGTGCTCCAGAACCCCAGCGCCACCCGTGCCGACGGTGCTGAAGGCGACGAGTATGTGCCCTATCTCATGGATTATGACACCGACGAAGATCCGGAAAACGACCAAGACCTTGACGATGCCGACTTGGACAAGGACATCGAGGAAGAGTTTGAATACGAAGACGGTGACGATAGTGATGACGATGATCTGGATGACGACGATGATGAAGACTTGGACAACGACGCCATCGCAGACCAGCTGGACTGGGAGGACTTCGGCGACGATGATGACGATGCTGCTGACGGCGACGATGATGACGAGGTTACTGCTGTCACCAGAGCGCTGAAGTCTGGAAAGGTCTATAAATTCCATAATATGTTGGCCGGATTTTCAAGTAATCTCACTTATGCAGATTGTACTCAGGCCCTCTTGATGACGGGAAAAGCCACCTTTACCCAGTGCTTTGCTCAGGTTGAGTATTATAAAACACGTAGTCAAGATGCCGTTATGGCCTTCACCGGTAAAATCGAAGTGAACGGCAAGACCTTCACTTATAAACCGTCTGAGGCAAGCACCAGGGCCAGCAATGTGAAGGTAAATGGGAATATGAGAATAAAGAAAGTAGTATTAAAAACGAAAAGAAAACTCACTTATAATAAAGAAAATAAAATGCAGGTGCAAGTGCTGCCAAACAATGCAAAGGTCACTAAAGTTACGTGGATAGTAAAATCAGACAAGTTTTCTATTAAGAACGTCAAAGCCAAGAGGTTAAAAAATAAGATTATCTCAACTTGCAGTGTGACTCCTCTTATGGTTTTAAGTAGTGGCAAAATACAATGTCGCGTAAAGGGAAAGAATACAAAAAAGAAGTCCTATAAAGTGATAGTGGTCTATGCTACTGTTAAAGGAGTGACGATCAGCCCGTCTTCGCTCACTTTCACTGAAGGCGATCAACCCAAGCAACTGAAGGCTACTGTCACGCCAAGTAATGCGAATCCGTCTGTCATATGGAAATCGGATAAAGAAGACGTGGCCATCGTCGATAAAAATGGCAATGTGACACCCAAGGGAGTAGGCACAGCCACCATCACCTGCACATCCGTAGATAATCCAAAAAAAACGGCCACCTGCACAGTCACCGTCAATGCAGCTGAGGTGCCCATCTCAAGCCTGAAGCTCAGTCAGACCTCATTGTCACTCTTTGTGGGCGGTACGGCAACACTCACGGCCGAGGTGAACAGCAACGCTACGTCAAAGACCGTCACGTGGTCAGTTTCTGAAGGCACTGCGGTGACCGTTGACCAGACGGGTAAGGTAACCGCTGTTGCTGCCGGTGATGCCACCATCACCGCCAAGGCTGGCGAGAAGACGGCCACCTGTACTGTCACCGTCAGCAAGAAGGCGGGCAGCATTTCATTCAAGGAATCGACAGTGAATGTAGATAATACAGCCTCGCCGTTCACCAACACGCTGACGAATACGGGCGACGGCGCAGTGACCTATAAGTCTTCGGACGACAGCGTGGCCAAAGTCGATGCCGACGGCAAGGTGACCCTCAAGGGTGTAGGCACTGCCACGATTATCGCCACCGTTGCCGACAGCGACACCTACCACTACGACAAGAACGAAGTCAGCTATACGATCAACGTCAGCGCCCTGCCGTCGAACATCGCCGAACCGATCGACTACGGTCATGAAGACAGCCCGTTCTGAGAACCATCAACCACAAAGTACAATTTATATTGATGATATATATGAAGACGATTAAGATCATGAGTATAGCAGTGCTGGCCCTCGCAATGGCCGCCTGCAGCAACGATACGGAGCAGCCTGCAGCAGTTCAGGCCTCCTGCCCCGGAGGTGGAATACCCTTCAGCGCCACCATCACCACAGGCTCACAGACACGATCCCTGACGGAGAACCCCTCCGACAACACCCTCGATGCAGCCTGGGCTACGGGCGAGAAGGTAGCACTGGTTCACGGCGAGACGTTAGACGAGGTGGAAGTGACCAAGAACGACGACGGTACCGCTACCATTACGGGCTCCCTCACAGGCAGTCCCCAACAGGGCGAAGCCGTCACTGTTATCTATCCTGCCTCCGCCGTCGATGCCACTACGAAGGCCGTAAAGACCGATCTCCTCAGCACTCAGGACGGCAAGCTGGCCACCATCGCCACCAGCCTCGACCTGCGTCAGTCTGATGGTGCCACACTAACAGTAGGTGCTGACCATGCCTCGCTCAACGGTACGGTGACCCTGTCCAACCAACTGGCCATCGTGAAGTTCTCACTCTCTTACGGCTCTAATCCCCTCGCTGCCAAGACGTTTGTGATCAAGGATGGTGACGGCAATGTGCTTTCCACCGTCACGCCCACAGCCACCGGCGGTGCCAGCGACCTCTATGTCGCCATGGCTCCCGCCACCGCCAGCGATTTCAAGTTTGATGCTTCTGAAGGGGACTTCACCTATAACTATGAGAAGTCCGGCGTCACCCTCGAAGCAGGCAAGTACTACCAGTCGCCCATCACCATGGCAGTTGATGAACACGCTATAGTTGCATCTGCGAGCGGATTCTCCGGCACTTACGATGGCCAGCCCCACGGTATCTCCGTGACTGTCACCTCGCCCACAGGCGCAGTCGTGATGTATGGCAAGACGGATGGCACGTACAACCTCACCGACAGTCCCACTTACACCGATGCCGGCGATTACACCGTCTATTACCAGGTGACCAAGGATAAATACACCACCGTCACTGGCTCTGCCGAAGTCAAGATATCTAAGGCAGACATGACCGTCAGCGCCACTGACTATACCGGCACCTACGATGAGAAAGCCCACGGCATCACCGTGATCGCCCCCACAGGCGCCACCGTCAAATACGGAACCTCTGCAAGCAGCTGCACGGAGGCCTCCCTGACCTATACCGATGCCGATACTTATACCGTCTATTACGAAGTGACGAAAGACAATTATAATACCGTCACCGGCTCTGCCACCGTTAAGATCAACAAGGCTGCTGGCAGCATCAGCTATGGCAATGATAAAGTTGAAAAGAAGGTGAGTGACTCTGCCTTCAAAAACGAAACGCTGACGATGACAAGCGACGCCACCGCCACTGTCAGTTATTCATCTGATAATATTAATGTAGCTACGGTAGCTGCTGACGGCACGGTGACCATTATAGCCATAGGCACAGCCACGATCACCGCCACTGTCACCAGTAGTACGAACTACTCCTACTCGCCTGACTACGCCCAATACACTCTTACGGTCAAATCACCCAACTCCGTAGGCGAGTCTGGCGGCTATACGAATGCTGGAGATCCCATTAGCAACAATTAAAAGATTACGATTATGAAAATCAAACATATATTCAGTCTTGCAGTGCTGGCCGTCATGACGGCTGCCTGCAGCAGCGAAGACATCACCCAGCAGCCCGCCTCCCAGATCGGCCAGACGCTGCCCTTCAAGGCCACCATCAGTAACTCAGCAGGTACCCGAGTCCTCACAGCCCCCTCTACGGAAAATCCTGACATCACCGCCGCATGGGTTGTAGACGAGCAGATAGCCCTCATTCATGGCGCAACCATCGACGTGGTCAAGGTAGAGAGCGTAGAGGATGCCACCAGTGCCACCCCCGGTGTCGCCACCCTTTCGGGCGACATCACCAACTATGTCGAAAACGAGAAAGTCTATCTCGTATATGTAGGCTGCCAATCGGGCGCCATGGACGACTTCAAGACAGCCCTGGTTCAGACCTTCGATGCTGAAAAGAGCGCTGATGCAACCATCACGGCCATCACGGAGGACATGATCAAGGCGAACTTCGACTTGTTCCATCAAGACGGCACGCTGACGACCATCAACAACGGCAATGACTATCGCCTCGCTACGAGTACGCTCACGAAGAACAACGGCTGGGTGACGCTAAGCGACAGTCCCAAACTCAATTCGCAGTTCGCTATCTGGAAACTCACGCTCAAGAATGCCTCTGGTGCAGCCTTAGCCGCTACGCAACTCGACGTCATCGGTGTGGAAGCCGTAGCCTCCGTCTCGATTGATGCAACCACAGCCGCTGCCGATCCCGAAGAGGTCTATGTCATGCTGCCTGCTGGCACCGCCGACTATAAATTCGATGCCACCGTCGGCACCGAAGTTGGCACCTATAGTGTCACTCACAGCGGTGTCAGTCTCACCGCTGGCAAGTTCTATCAGTCTACGCTGACGATGACAAAAACAGTCAACCTCGCCAGGTTAGAAGCCGCATACGAAGCTCAGGACGGCGACATTCTGACAGGCACGCTCGACGCGACGCAGAAGTACAAACTATCCATTGCCGACAATGCGACCATCACGCTTATGGATGTGACAATCGTTGGTGGAGATGATTTTGACTGCCAATGGGCAGGCATTAACTGCGTTGGCAGTGCCACCATTATTCTGAAAGGCACCAACTCTGTGAAGGGATGCTTTTACGGTTATCCAGGCATCCATGTTCCTGAGAATAAGACACTCACTATCAAAGGCACCGATTCTGACAAACTCACCGCCATCGGCGATGATAATGGTGCTGGTATTGGTAGTGGTAATTTTGCCGGTTTTCCTATCTCCTGTGGTAATATCGTGATTAATGGAGGCGATATCACAGCTACAGGCGAGAAAAATTCTGCTGGCATTGGTTGCGGTGGAAAATCTGACTGTGGTGATATCACTATTAACGGTGGTATTGTTACTGCTACAGGCAAAGGCAATGCTGCAGGAATTGGCAGCGGAGATGAATCGAGTACCTGTGGGAAGATTATTATTAGCGGTGGTACCGTCACAGCCGAAGGAGGATCTTCATCTGCTGGTATCGGCAGCGGACCTTCTTCTGTGTGTGGTGATATTACCATCAGCGGTGGTACTATCACCAGCGCCAAAGGTGGGCTTTGGGCTGCTGGCATCGGCAGTGGATCGGGACTTTCGACTAATAATTCCATCTGTGGTGATATCACCATCAGCGGTGGCATTATCACCAGCGCTATGGGCGGAGATGGTGGCGCTGGCATCGGTAGTGGATTTGGTGATTCAAGATGTGGTAAAATCAACATTAGCGGTGGTACTATCATCAGCACCACGGGCGGCTCAGAAGCCGCGGGCATCGGTAGTGGATTGAGTAGCAGTTCAATCTGCAATGGTATCACCATCAGCGGTGGCACTATCACCAGCGCCAAAGGTGGAGATATGGCTGCTGGCATCGGCAACTGCAAGAGTGGTATCTGCGGCAAAATTACAATCACTACTGAGATAATCCAGGTGGTTGCCACGAAGGGCAATGATGCACTCAATAGCATTGGCATTGGAACTGATGGTGGTACTTGTGGAGAAATTCAATTTGGCTCTGTGCAGGTTTTCGATGGTACGAGTTGGTCTCCATCGACGATGGTAGCAGGAAACTATGGTGGCTTAAATCTCACCATCTCAACTACCGACACATGGACGCTGACTCCAGTCCCCTAAAAGGACAGGGTGCTCACAGAGGGTCTGACCCTTTGTGAGTTAGTCAGATGGCCGTACGAAACAAATGGTCATAACCATGGGGTAACGATTCGTGACGCCATGAATTAGATCACAAGGAAACTGTATTCTGTATTCTGAGCGCACAGCACTCCTGTCCCGACGTGACACGGCTTTCACGATGTCAATCGGAATTTCGATTTACATGTTTCTCCAGCGCTCGACGGTAAAAACTTTTTCCTGTAAAAGGTTGCATGGTATGTGTTTTTTTCGTATCTTTGCCGCAGATAATTATTAACTAAACAATTACGCTCATGAAAAAGATCTACCTTTCGCTCCTCGGAGCAATGATGGCGCTCACAGTCGGCGCTCAGCCACAACGCATAGTCAGTGGGACAGGCGCATGGGTATAATGCCCCAATCACCTGTCCCACCGGCTACCTAAAAAATTTTGATATGGCAATGATTCCTTATGTTATTTTTTGTTTCATGTGGTCATAATTACAAAATTATTCGTATATTTGCAACCGAAACCTAAACATATGTTTATTTATGAAGAAATTACTGTTTCTACTAACTGTTATGGCAGTTGTAGGCTGTAGCAAGAGTGATGACACGGAAAAGCCATCCCCTCCATCACCCACGCCTACACCCCAACCGACACCGACATCTTTGTATTGTAACACCATCCCCGACGAGGTGGTGATGGGATGTCGTGAGCGTACCGCCCGCATCTATTTGGACAGCAACGTGCCCGTGAAGGACTTTGTAGTCAGCTCAGATGCCGCATGGTGCGATGCAAAGGTGTTGGACGAACAGGGTGCCGAGAACACCGTGACGCTACAACTGACGTGTGAGGACTACTCACGCATGGACGGCGAGGGCCAGGCAATGTACGATCCCCCCCGTATGGCCAGTGTCAGCATCAAGGCTGGCAACGTGAAGAGTGCCACGATGAAGGTGGTGCAGGAGAGTGACATCAAACTTGTAACCGATGTCAACTACCTGCCCGGCGAGGTGCTACGCCTGTCGCCAATGGGTGCGACGGCTGACGTGAAGGTGCTGACGAACTGCTACCGCTGGACGGTGTCGACAGATGCCGACTGGTTAACCGTTGAGAAGAAGAACGAGGGTACCATCAGCGTGACCTCAAAGGCGCGTCAGGCTAGTGTGACAGCTCCAAGAACGGCCAAGGTGACGGTGATGAGCACCCACTTTATTGAGGGGCTAAGCCCGACGATGGTGTATTTCACCGTAGCCGACACCGATGCCGACCTGAACGGCGAAACCTACAGCTACGATGACGAGACGACCCCATGGGACTAACAAAAAACAGAAAGCACAACGACCTATGAAGAGAATAAGAATTTATAAGGTATACGCCCTGCTGCTGGTGACTATCGTAACCGTTTTCACAGCGTGTACGCAGGACCTCACTGAGACAAAAAACATAGAGAGTGACGAGGGACTGACAGTGACCATCGACGACGATGAACAGGCCACACGAGCCATCGTCATCGACAATCCAGGCATACGTCTGGAGACTACTTGGACAGCCGGTGACCAACTGGGCATCTTCGGAGCGGGCCAATCCAACGAACCTTACACCATCAACGCCTCGACCATCTCGGACGACGGGCGCACGGCAGCGTTCACGTCGACGGCATCGATACCGTCGGGCGACCTGTTGGCATACTACCCCTACAATGCTAACGCCACACAATCAGACGACCAACTGCACCTGACGTTCCCCAAGACGCAGCACTACACGGTGGCAGGCAGTGTGCCGCTACCTGACCCGGAGGCCTGTGTGATGGCAGGCAAGGGCTCGGAGGCAACAGGTGTCAATATGCGCAACGTGATGGCGGTGTTGAAGGTGGGACAGGTGTTTGCGACACCGACGACGGTGAAGAGCGTCGAGTTCCGCGACCTCAGTGGCAAATCCGTGTGTGGCGACTACACGGTGACGATGACCGGCGGCATTCCGCAGACGACATTTGACGGCACGGGCGACGTGCTGACACTAGACATGGGCGAGGGGGTGAAGGCTGAAGATGGGTCGGCATTCATCGTATTCCTCGTGGTGCCTGCACGCGACTATCCGAAAGGCTTCGAGATAACCTTCGTCGACACAGAAGGTCAGCGCACCGTCAGGACTGCTGGTACCAAAAATGGCAAGACACTGAACCGCAGTGTGGTACATCCTGTGGGCGACATCGGCACCTACCAGAACGTGGAGGGCATGAGTTACGAACTGATGCCAACGGCTCACATCATAAAGCCCGACGACCTGGAACTGGTTAAGATACTGAGATTGACGACAGACGCCTACGCCTTGGACGAGGATGGCATGGTCATTACGGCCGAGGACGGCTACATACAGCATGCACCTGCCATCGAGGCCTTCGTTCACCGCGACCTGAACCCACAGGTAGGCGGATGGCTCATCTTCAACCTGCCTACACCCGAACTGCCCCAGGGCGGCATGTTCCGCATCAAGAAGTGCAGGGCGCTGCCCGATGGCGAAAACTACGAGGTGGAAGCCGTCTCGGAGTGTAACATTGCGGCACCCTTCAAGTCGTTTGTAGTGGGAGAGGAACCGACGTTCGACGAGAACGGTAATCTGTTGGAAGACCGCGGACAGGAGTTTGACATCACGCCATACGTGAAGGAAATCGTCGAGAAGGATGATAATGACAATATCCTGAGTCGCAGTGCGATTTATCCGCAGGCGAGCTACGAGATGAACGCCGGTGAGCAGTTGACGCGAGCCACGTCACGCAGTTTCACCACACCACCGATGACGCTGACGATGGATGACAATAAACACTGTGCCTGCGAAGTGTCGACAAAAGCGAAAATCAACACCCGTCTGGCCGTGCGTGCGATGGATGGCAAGCTGCAGTACATCTATCTGACGGTGAGCCCGACGTTTGATCTGAAGACCACCTTCACCCTCTATGCGAAGATGGAAAAAAAGAAGCAGAAACGCCTTTATACTCTCTATTGCTTGGGCATCGCCGTTGGTCCCATTGTCGTGGTGCCCGAGATAAGCTTCAACGGCTCCATCGGTGCCGGCTGCGAGGCGAAGATGTCGGCATCGACGACGTTCCACTACGATCTGGGAACCTACGGTGTGTCGTATAACGCGGGGCAGGGACTGTTGTTCCGTCACCAAGACCCGGCGCCGCCTGCCAAGGACGACAGCTTCATGCCCGAACTGGGTGCCGGTGCCGAAGCCAATGTCTATGCCTTCGGTTCGCTCGGCATGAGCTTTGGTGCATCCATCTATGCCATGTGTTCGCTGGGTGTCAATGCCGACCTGAAGTTGACCTTCGGCGTGAAAAAGTCCATTGACCATGGAAGTTATCAAGAGCCCGCCAAACTCCACCTGACACCCGAACTGGACTTCGCACCCTATACCGCCTTCCTCGGCGGCAAGTATCTGCACGTGGCCGACGGACTGGGTGCTAAGATTGAGTTCGACCCCATTTGGGAAAGACATCTGGTACCTGAATATGTTACTGGTGGCTATTGGTTTAGAAAGACCTATACAAATTCCGCCAAAGACCTGATAAAATTTAAATTGACTAAAGAACAGAATATCGGTCTCTTTGATTTATGTATAGGCTGTACAGGCGCAGGTTACGACATCACTTGGAAAGGGAAAACGCTGTTTAGTTACGACTTGTATATTGATGTTTATGAGGGTTCTGGCGTGGAGTTTGCACACGACGATAACTCCATAGCACTCCCTGGATGGGATATCAACGACCCGAAATATGGCCTTGAGGCTTTCCGCAGTGCGGGACTGTTGCATCTTGCGCCCACCTTCGTCAAGTGCAAATACTGGTTTACCGGGCTGACGTTGACGCATCGGTACAAAATCGGTACATTCGAAGCCGGTAAAGAAGAGGAGCAAAGGTTCGTAGGAACAGTCGACTTTACAATTCCTTCAGGTAATCCTTCTTACTTGGGTGGGAATAGGGTGCGTATTGGTGGCACCCCCGAGGACTTATACGGCCCAGAATGGTCGAATTCACCTTATGCAGGTAATGCTGCCCAATACGTTTGGTTCTACTGGCCCAACAGCTCTAATGGCGGGCCATACCCTTGGGCTGAAGGAGCCGGAATAGGCGTCATCAAGCAAGAATAGCCTCTGTGAACTCCCAATTAAAGGGCGCAAAGGGACCCGTTCCCTTTGCGCCCAGGCTTATCTGCCCATGATGATATTGACGATAGCGTCGATCTCAGTCTTAGAAGGGATACTAATGATTAAAATCTATTGTCACATCAATATAGCTCTTTGTATTACCTTTATCTAAAATATAAGAGGTGGGTCTTTCTATATAGACGAAAGAAAAATCTGATAGATTAAGACCTGTTTCTACTGTTGAATACCAATAGTATTTATACGTACCCATTTGATACGTAGCATCCGATTTGATATTGCTGGCCTTTAACGCCGTTTTCGTATGTACAATACCGGTCCACTCAACATCCAGATTCAGATCGGATATCTCCAGATAGCCCAAAGAGTTATACTTGATGGTCATTGAAAGTGACCTGACCACATTCGTTCCTGCCTGATGGCCTTTTTCCACCGCATTCTCAGCAGTTATCTTGATTGTGTTGGCTGTCTTTGTCACTTTCAACTCATCACCATCGAATGTCCATGATTCCTGCATATAGTCTTTAGAGGTGGTAGAATAGTCCGTATGATCGCAGTAAATAGTATAATGGATTTTCAACTTCTCAATATCTGTTCTTGGAGTGAATCCCACATCATGGAACTCCACCTTGACATCAGATGGCAGAGAACTATAGTCATCCTTGTTCGTGACACGTGTTGTAGCGATGTATAGACGTGCGCTTCCTGTCGGTTGGGCAGCCGACAGATTTATACCGCTTTTATTACTGAAGTCTTCGACGGTAATGCTAACAGTATCACCCTTCATACACTGGCCGATGAATTCCAGCTTCTTACCCTTTCCATAATAGACACGAGTTAGTACATCCTCTTTGTTCTGAGTGACAATGATAGCCGAATCCTTGAACTCCTTTAACTTCGAGGCCGTGAAATACAAGCGGTTTACCAGAACTCCATAGTTATAGACATCACGCTTATAGGAGAACTCCCTATCGGTCATCTTGTCAGTTGTTGGCAAACCTTTTTCGTCAGGCGTTACAGTATCATCGGCATCAATCTCGGAGTCAAACGTGTTGTTCATCACGCTAAACGCGAAATCATAATAATCCTTGGTAGTGAAGAATTGGATGTTGTTGTCTGATAGGAACTTCTTGAGCACTGCCCGGAAGTCACTGTTTCCATTCTTAAAAGCCTCGAAGATTGTCACGATACTCTGGTCGCTGGTTTTACGTGCCAGGAACTCAATAAAGGTGCCCATTCCGTAACCACAGTTCTTGCAAGGCTCCTGATCCCGTACATGAGGATAGAACTCATAAATAAAACAGTTTTGCCATTTGACAGTGTTTTCACTTAGTTTCTTGTCGCCGATGACTTTCTCTACCCAACAGCCCAGGCCCTCGTCAAACTGAGCCCAGTCGTCGCCTTTCTCTCCGGCTTTGCAAATCGTCCAACCCCAACGTGGATCATAGTCATTTGTTGTTACAGAGTGTAATGTCTCGTGAATCAGGGTTGCCTTTAGCTGATTTAGCATATCCGGCGTCGGATTGTTTACATAATTCATAAAGTAATCCCTATTAAGAGATACCATGCTCCATTCTTTACCATACCAAGCTGGTTTGAATATTCCCCAACAATTCTTTACATCTTCATTATCTGTAGAAGATACGAGCCTGTAGATTACTGTACTCTTAATATTAAAATTCAGCGACTTTAGCAAATCAGACACTTCTGGAAGGGTCTTCTTAATAAGGGCTCGTATTTCCAAATAGGATGCCTTGTTTTTGTTGTATTCATTTAAAGGAACGCCCACTCTGTACTGATAATTGAAGGTTGTAGCTCTGGTCTGGACGTCTTCTTCTTCCGAAGGACATTCAGCAAGGCCAATCGTAAAGTATGGATTTTCGCTTCCATCAGACGCTAAGATGGGAATTGTAGCGACAACTTCCCCATTAGACACGGTTGCATCAATATCAAACACGACAAAAGTTGTCTTACCCGTATGCTTATTCCATGCAATGGTCTTCACAACAGGACGGACATTGTCGGTAGAACCATTACATTTCAATCGTACGGTAAACGGCTTTGTAGTGCCCGATTCCGGTAATGTTATCTGATAGAATTTCGAACGGGCATCTTCTGAAGCGACACTCGCATTGGCTTCTGAAACAGCCACTTTAACATCATTTGTGAATGTAGACGCGGCAAACTGAAGGGTGAGATCATCCTTCTCGATAGTACCGCCTGCAGTAGAAACGGTCTGCCAGTCTCCTTCAGCAACAGGCACGTCCGGCTTGGGTTTGTCAGGTTCGTTATCAGATTCTTCTGATGAATCGCAGGCAGTAAGGCCTGCTAAAAGGAAGGCCACGCTCATCAGGCGTAACATCCATCCGTAAGTTTTTGTCTTTTTATACATAATCTCTCGTTTTAAGTTTATTGTATTGATTCCGCTGCAAAGATACGAATAATTTCGGAAAGTTGTATCGTTTAAATATAAAAATGCGACAAATTTAAAGCCAGTATAACACGGGGACAGGCACGGTGTGAGGTCTGACTCCCTAAAACAGGGATCCACTTCCAAAGCACCATCGCGATTTGCGACGGTGCTTTTTGGTAGATGGCCGTACGAAACATACGGTCATAACCATGGGGTAACGAAAACACAGAACTCCTGACCCCGTGTGCGCTTGCTCGGCTTTCACGATGTCAATCGGAATTTCGATTTACATGTTTCCTCCAGCGCACATCACTGTCCCCGCGTGACCAGACTCAGAAATCGCGGTTGATCATCAGACGATAGTCAACAGGACTCATGCCGATGGCATCCTGGATGCGGCGCTGAAGCGTGCGGACATTGGCAAAGCCTGCCTCCTCGGCAATGACGGCAATGGTGTAGTTGGGCTTTTCGCGCAACAATCGCAGGGCGGCCAGCGTGCGCAGGTTGTCGATATAGGCTTCGGGTGTGCGATGGATGGTCTGATGACGGAAGAGTTGGTAAAGTCTGGTCATAGAGACCCCCAGCATGTCGGCCAGTTGGGTAGGACCGAAATCGGGGCGCAGATGCGGGCGATCCTTCTCTACGTGTATCTCGATGAGTGCCATCAGTTGTCCGTCGTCCTGCAGGTCGGCATTACGCTGCCGTTCCACGCGAGCCTCCATGATCTCTCGGGCCGCCTGTGTGCGACGGCGCAGGTCTACATCCCATTCCAGCCGTTCCGACAAGTCGAGGTTGCGACTTACCATGCGCACCAGTTCGTCCTTCAAGCGTTCTACCTCGCCTTTCAGAAAAGCAACCTCATCCTGGAGTTTTTTAATATCCTCTGCCATCTCTATCTTCATTTATCAATCTTCAATGACAAACAACTGCAGGAATCCACTGAGATCAAAGACCTCCTTCACATCCTCCGACAGATTCTTCAGAATAGCCTTGTGGCCGTTACTGCGTGCATGTTTGAAGATGTTGAGGATGATACGCAGACCACTACTGGAGATGTAATTCAGTTCCGTACAATCGATCACCATATCGCAGTCTGTACGTTCAAATACTGGTGCGAGACCGCGTTCTGCCTGGCTGCTGGCAGCATTATCAAGGTCTCCGACGAGGGCCGCTACGAGCCTTCCTGCCTGTTCGTTAATCGTGATGTTCAACATGTTTTTATTTGACTATTTGACAATTTACTATTTGACAATTTCACTATTTTCAGTATGTTGTGTCCGTCGAGGCGTTGATATTCCAAGCCATCGGTCATCTGGTGGAGGAACATGATGCCCAAACCTCCGGGAGGGCGTTGGTCGGCAGGCACAGAAAAGTCCGTGGAAGAGTCGGCAGTCGGATCGAAGGGCTGTCCGTCGTCATCGATGATCAGCACCAGTTGGTGGTCATCCATCGTTGCCTGTAGATTGATGGTAGTGGCCTGCCCGTGATTGATGATATTAGCCACAGCCTCTTCTACGGCCAGTCGCAGGCGTTTGACCTCCCTTCCTTCCAGCCCTGTCTCTTTGGCGACATGGGCGATGAAGGGTTCGATACAAGAGATCTCATCCATGGAGGCACGCATCGAAAGGTGAGAGGTGAGAGGTGAGAGGTGAGAGGTTGGTTGCCACTTGATGGCCAGCATCGTGATGTCGTCGTTCTGTTCGGTGTCGCCCGCATGACGGTGCACCTCTGCCTCCATCAGCTCTACCAGTTGCCGTGCCGTATCCGTGCTTTGCTCGCTGGCGAGTTGCTGTACGCGCTTTCTGCCCAACAACTCTTCCTTGCTGTTCTTAGCCTCGCTAAGTCCGTCGGTATAGAGGAACAGCATGTCGCCAGGCTTCAACTGAGTCTGCTGACCCTCATAGTCCCAATCCGATAGTGCCCCAACGGGCAGGTTGGGCATGACATCCAGCGGCTGACCTCCAACGAGAGGCGCCTCATGACCTGCATTACAATAGTCCAGTCGGCTCGAATTGAGGTCGAGGATCCCCACGAACATGGTGACAAAATCGCCACCTGTATATTCCTCGCAGAGGTTACGATTCATAGTTTCAACCATCTCAGCAGCACTATCGGCACGGCGTGCTTCACTGCGGAACATCGATCTCATGACAGCCATGAGCAGGGCGGCTGGTACGCCTTTGCCACTGACATCGCCGATACAGAACACGAGGCGGCCATTATGCACGAAGAAGTCGTAGAGGTCACCACCCACATCGCGGGCCGGTGTCTGCGTAGCGTAGAGATCGAGGTCGGAATGTTCGGGGAATGATTGGGGCAGCAGGGCCATTTGGATATTGTGGGCAATGGTCAGCTCACGGTCTACTGCAGCCTTCTGTGCCGCAAAGGGGTCGGCAATCTCTTTGATCTGCCGGCGACAGAACAGATAGATGGCCAGCAGACCTAAGACCATCACCAGAAGTATGATGATGTTCAGTACCCGAGCATTAGCCAGAATCACGTCTAAGGGCGACACGATGACCATCGTCCAATTCACGTATTTAAGGGAACGATAGTAGAGCAACGACTTCACGCCGTCGACCTCGGTCACACAGGTGCCTCGGTGGGCCGCCATCGCTTTGCCAACCTTCTCGTCGAAAGGTGTCAGCATGCGCTGTTTGTCTGGATGTACGACATAGGCGCCTTCCCGATCAATGATAAAGAAGTAGGATTGGTGCTTGTGTCCTTTCTCGTATTGACTATTAATCTCCTCGATGTCGTCCATAAGTTGGTTTCTCAACCACTCCAGCGATAGGTCGGCACAAAGTAAAGCCACAGGGTGGCCGTTGTGGTCGTGGATGGGAACGGCGTAGGTGGTCAGCAGACGCGGTTCCTGGTCGCCAGCGAAAAACTGACTCTCGAAGTAGGGCTTTGTCCAGACGCTTTTGTCTGCCTTCAACTGATTCTGAAACCATTCTCTATAGAAGTAGCTGTTGTAGGTGCTGTCGATCCTCGACACGATGATACTGTCTGCCGCGTCCTTTCTGGCACAAGGCACGAATACCGGGCCTTTGCTGGGATAATAGTCTTGTATGAACAACAAGGCGCAGCAGACGATGGAGGGGTTCTGACGGATGATACGCTGCATGTGATCGAACATCATGTCGGGATTGTCAATGTCGCGCTCAATGTCGTGGACATTGTTCTCTGCGGCCACATGCACATCCGACAGCTTGCGGCGTATCTCCTGATGATTCTCGAGCAGAAAGCCCAGATAACGTTCCTCGGCCTCGTCGAGCATATACTCCCTGACGGTGAAATACACCACGCCGGTAATGACAACCATCATCACCAGAACCACCGCCATGATGCGATAAGTGAGCCGTGCCGACAGGGTGTTCTGCATACTTTAATAATAATGATGGTGCAAAGATAAACAAAAAAGCTGGAAGCGCAAAACATCCAGCTATTTTTTTAGTTGATGGCATTCCACCAGGCCATCTTCTTGATATCCTCATTCCACTTGGCGTAGTTGCCCTTGGCGGGATTCTGCTTGACGAACATCGACACACCGTGCATCTTCTGGTCGGTCACCGTAAAGTCGCTGTACTTCATAGACCAGGGCTTATCGGTGCTCCAGATCGTGGCATTGCGGTGCTCCACGACGGCCTGGTCGAGGGACTGTTTCCACTGCTGATAAGCATCTTGGGGAGCATGGGCGAGGAAGAAGTCGCCGGCATCGTAGAAGATGTTGTACTCGGGATGAAAATCACTATCATCGTCAGTGTGGTAGTAGTGGATGAGTCCCGTCATATCGGCATAGTCACCGTTGAGGTTGCTCTGCACGGCCTGCATAGCCTGATGCGTAGCCTGTGCGAGCTGCTCCATCTGACTGCTCTGGACAGCCGTGAGGGGGAGATAGCCATTCACGCTCTTATAGTATTTATCGATGATGCTGGTATAGAAACGGCCGTCGGCAAACATGTCGGGTACGATCTCGTCGTAGGGTGCACCCTGATCGGGAATCTCTGCCGGAGAACCGATGATGTAGTCAGTCACGTTGCGCAGCTCGTAGAGAACCTCCAGGCACATGAAGTTACAGCAGTCGGCCATGATGAACTTCAGGTGGGGCATGCCCTTTAGGATATTAGCCATCGTGGGTATGTTCATCCAGAGTGCACGACCATACTCGCCTTTATCAACGCCGAAGGCCCTGCTGTTAACGCGCTTCACCTCGTTATCCATCAGCCAGCCGCTACCGTGGCCCCAGAGCACCAGACCGTAGTTACCATCTGCGGCAGGATAGTGACTGAAAGCATAGTGCATCACACCCTCCATCACCACGGGATCCGAGGCACGGTTCTCACCATCGCTGCTGGTGATACCCATATCGCTAAGACTCACGGAGTCTGTCACTACACCGTTCTTGATACGAGCCAGCCAAGGCATCTTCTCTGTCTTATCACGACGCACGAACACCAGCAAGTTGTCATTGCTATCAAGACGCTTTGAACCCAGCTTCATCTCGTTCAGATCTTTATTGACCATGCCCGACAGACTGTTTCTGCCAGCCATATACACCAGCACGGTCTTGGCTTGGGCCACCGTCCTCGACTCTCCCTTCTTCGGCGCGGGCTGTACGGGCTCGAAAGCATCGTCGTCACTACTACAAGCGGTCATCACCACCATCATCATCATCACTGCGGAAAAAACTTTTGTCTTCATAATCGTACTGTTTTTATTGATTTCTGATGCAAGGACAGTGCAAACCGAATGCAGAGAGTTCGCTCTTTGCTGAGGTGCAGCCTGTTCTCGCGTTTTCAAACGCAAAGTTACGACGATTACAGGCTGTTTACAACAATTCTGCAGTTTTTCGATCCAAGTTTATGCGACAAACGCCACGATTCTGCGACAGTCATTTTTTAGCCCCCAAAATCTGTCGTATGGGCACAAAAAAAGCTTCCTGCGGGGGAAGCTTTTTTAGTGTATAAGAGTATGTGGGATTTAGCGAGTAATCTCATTGAAGACCTGATTTGTCTTTTCATCTAGCTTGCTCACGGCCTGCTGGCGCATTTCCTCTACCAGCTGCAGAAGCTTATTGTTGCCACCCTTGTTGGTGCCATTGGGGTACTTGTAGCTCCAGATTTCCCACTCTGGACCAAAGTTGAAGTCTTGTTCCCACTTCAGGAGCTCAATCTTCCAAAGCTTCAGCTTGGCGCCTGCCTTGCCATAGATACCTGCCTTGACTCCTGCCTCGAAGGTGAAAGGAACCTTGTCGAGCGGGGCAACCTTGCCTTCCAGACTTGCCTTGAACATCGGGCCTACGCTGAGTGTTGGGCCTACCAGACCGTCGATCATCACGTCGCATCCGAGGGTGACACCTGCCTCTGCCTCTGCTGAGAATGAACCAGTGGGCTTGATGAAGCTGAACTCGTTCTTGGTGGTCTCATATTTGGTGATGGGTTTCCAACCATTCTGGTACTTCAGACCTACTGCGAACTCGCTGGCATATTCGTACTTCACACCTGTGTAGATCTTACCGCCTACGCCGGCATTGACATGGAGGTCGAGATGGGGCTGTACAAGGATGGCTACTGGAACACAACCTGCCATGAAGATGAAGCGGATTTCCTGAAGGTCGCAAATCTTGTGGTCCTGCATGTCTTCGGGCAACTCAGCCTTTCCGCCTATGCCGATCGTCATCTGAGGAGCGATAGAGAATTCACCGTCGAGACGGGTCTCGAAGTAGTTGCAACGGAAATCGATAGGGTTCAGCGTCTTCTTATCCCACATCTCCCCGAAGCTTCTGATGTTTACCTTAGAATTCAGCTTCAGATGATAGTCGAGAGAGATGTCGTAGGGCACCTTGCTCTTGATGGTAATTGTATCGCCTTTCTGATCGCCGAACGTGGCGTGGATGTCCGGAGGGGTAATGCTACCGTTCAGGTTAGCCACCTTGCCATGATCATCACCATTGATGGTCAGACCATTCTTCCTGACATTGTCGATGAAGGTGACGGCATTCTTGATGGCATTATAGATATCAGTAATCCAACCACGTGTATTGCCACTGCCGAAGTTCTCGCCGTTCATGATCTGCTCGGCTGTCAGTGTGCCGAAGCCTCTGCCGTCAGCACCACGGGTCACCTGTCCGTTGGCATCCACCAAGCTGTTGATGCTCACTGCAACGGGGTGAAGCACGTTGTTAGAATCGGTATATTTATCAGTACTGCCGTCAGCACCACGTGTCGTACCAGCGTTGGGGTTGATATAGATGGAGGTGCTCAACTCGTAATCCTGACCCATCAGAACCTCACCGAGACCAGAGCGAACCACTGTAAGGATGTAGTTGTCGCCTACCAGTTTCTGAGCGGTGGCACGGCGCAGATAAGGACTCTCTTCCAGGCTCTGCCAGATACCCATCGGACGGCTCACGAAGTCATCGATGCCCAACTTGTCGGCCAGTGCCTTGCTGACAGCGATCTCGGTTGTGTCGGCATTGAGGATCTGAACGTCGGTAGGAGTAAAGAAGTCCGTATAGACCAGTCCGACAGGTTTCTTGATACCTTCGCCATCGACTGCTTTAATCTCCTGGCTGTTGTCAACTGGGTTCTCGTTTAACAAAACATCGTCTGATGTACAAGCGGTGAATACGAAACCGAAACTAAAAATACCTGCGGTAAGTGTGCTCATGAGCACCTGCTTAACCAAATTCTTTTTTGTTGTCATAACTTTATCTATTTTTATTTGTTTATACTTATCTATTATTATTCTCTTTATTTATTATTAATAATTTGTTGTCCTTTCATTGTTCAGTAAGGACAGAACTGATGAAGTAAGCACCTTGGGGGTGCTGAGGTCTTTACCTTTTATCTTTTATCTGTTTCAGTAAATCAAAGAACGATGTTTTGTCTGATTGACATTGCAAAGTTACGGCGGATTTTGGCTCATTCCAACAAATATTTCGTTTTTCGCTTGAAGTCTATACGACAACTGCCGTTTTTCTGCGACAGACATTTTTACCCCCTCCATATTTGTCGTATGAAGGGGTAAATGGGTGATAAAAAATGGTGATTTACCAGATATACGCTCGCTGCTCAGAGCTGCGATACAGTTTGTCGCCAGGACGAACGTCGAAGAGGTCGTACCAGCCAAAATTTGGCAGAAAAGTTTGGCTCATTGGAAAACTTGTTGTATATTTGCAGCGTGAATATATAAAAACGACGAAGAATATGAATCTTGGTTAAAAATATGATTCAACTTTCTGAAGTAGTTAAGAAGTCAGAAGTTAAAGAAGTTAAGCCAAATGTCAAGTGGTAAAACACAAGCGATAGAAGTAATGGCTTAACTACTGTCCGACAGGACGAGCAAAGCGATAACTACTTAACTTTCTTAACTACAAAGAAGTTGAGCAAATGCGAAACTTGAATTAAGATTAAAAGATGAAGAGACAGTTGTTACTATTTGTGCTTGTGCTGATGACCGCAGGTGTTTGGGCACAGCAGATTTCGGAAGAGCAGGCGCGCGACCGCGCCCTGAAGTTTCTCACCAATAATGATGCTGCCAAGACCAGGGGACTGAATGTCGGCATGGACCGGAAGACCGTTACGGCCAAGACGGATGTCAGGAGCATCTACGCCTTCAACCTGGATGGCGGCGGCTTTGTGATTGCCTCTGGCGACAGTCGTGCGCTGCCCGTGCTGGGCTATAGCGCCACCGGCAGCATCGACTGGGACAGGATGCCAGACAACATGCGGGCATGGCTGAAGAGCTACGACCAGGCTATGGCGACGCTGGGCGACACGAAGGAGTTCACTGACGGCGAGAGCAAGTACGGACAGAAGACCCGTGCCCCGCGAAAAGCCATCGCCCCGCTGCTCAAGACCCAGTGGTCCCAGGCAGAGCCTTACTGGAACGACGTGCCTCTCTACGACGGTGCCAATCCCGACTGGAAGGGGCTACCGACGCTAACAGGCTGTGTAGCCACCGCGATGGCGATGTTGATGAACTACCACCAGTGGCCGAAAGATGCCTGCACGGAGATTCCCGCCTATGACATCACCACGGCCCACGAGAATGTGGAGAAGGTGTGGCATATCGACGCGCTGCCGCCAACGACCTTCGACTGGGACAACATGCTCGACAATTACGTGACGCCAGAGGGTATCATCGGCACTCCTGAACAGCAGGAGGCCGTGGCAAAGCTGATGCGCTACTGCGGACAGGGCGTCAAGATGGATTATTCACCACAGGTTTCACTCGCCTACGACCAGGACGTTGCGGAGGCCCTTGTCAAGTATTTCGGCTATCAGAACACGGTGCAGAATGTCCACCGTATGCACTATAGTATCGACGGCTGGGAGGACCTGATATACAGCGAACTGGCCAATGGCCGGCCTGTGCTGTATGGGGGTAGCAGCGAGGACGGTGGACACGCCTTCGTCTGTGACGGCTACGACGGCAATGGCCTCTTCCACATCAATTGGGGTTGGGGCGGCGATTCTGATGCCTACTTCTCGCTCTCTGTGCTCAACCCCTATAACAACACCAGTGCGGGAGCCAGTTCAGACGGCATCGGCTACAGCATTGATCAGGATGCCATCGTCGGCATGCAGCCCGACAAGGACGGCACCAGCCCTAAGACGGTTAAGCCTCTCGCATATCTCCATCCAGAGAATCCTTTAAGCGTGGTAGAGCCCGACTCAGTTTTTTTCAGTTACATCTTTTTTTCCGGTAGTTATGGCAACGAAGATGTCCGTGCGGATTACGCCATTGGTACCCGCGCAGACGACGGCACCCTCACCCCAGTGTTCATGGGTAATCCCGCCGACAGCATCGTCTTTGATTACGCTTACACCCCCCACATCGTCAAAGTCGATTCCACCGCCTTCCAGCCTGGGGAATGGATGGCGCTCTATCCAATGGTACGTTTCCGCAACATCCCAGGCTGCGACTGGCAGATGCTCGCTTCCGAGGAATATCGTGTCATAGCGGGCCGCACAACTGGCGGGCAGTTCTATCTCATCAAGGAAATGCCCAATCTGGAGATTACCAAGGCCGAATTTACCAAGGGACCTGGCCGTATGGGTATGGGCAACGACCTGACACTGACCATCCGCAACAAGAGCGAGCGCGAGAGTACGATGCCGCTCTATCTGGTTCCCCGCTATTTCGGTAAGGTCAAGCCGGCAGACATTACGCAGGAGACGCCGCGCAGCGAGGGCGACCCTATGAAGGCCGGTGCCTATCTGCGGGCAGGTCAGGACACGGAGGTAACCTTCTGTTTCAAGCCGATGGCCAGCGGAACGGTCGGATTATTGTTATCCTGGCCTGACGGTACGCCGCTGGCAGATTGCTTCATCGAGGTGAGCGACACCATCGGAAGCTATGACGACTATCTCGTCAACCAGAGCACCTACGAGCTGTTGCCTGGGCAGATTGCCTACCACGTCAGCATCGCGGATAATCCCGAGGCTATCGTCCCTCAGGGCGTACCAGCCGACAACATCTATTTATACGTTTGCATCGCTGATGACAATTGGGAGTTTACCCAAATAGCCAGGTTAAATCAGGAGGCCGTCAGCTACCTGACAGCCCTGCCCGAGAAGGCTGGCAGCGGCAATTATAAGCTGACGACGGAGCTGACGCTCGACGTCCCCCAAAGTGGCTATTACACTGTGATGTCGTATTTCGTAAACGAGCTGAAAGAGAATCCTTCGGATGACGATATTATCTTCAGCGTTGCCCAGGAAGAAAGGTTCTACTTCGACTTGGAAACCGGCATTGTCAGCGTATCCCGCGAGGATAACGACAACAGCCCCTATGTCGGCCTGAACGGTGTGGTTACAAACAGCCGTCCCCAGCGCAAGGGCATCTATATCCACAAAGGCCGCAAGGTTATCCGGTAACCATAGTCTGTGGGTCAGGTACTGTAATATGAGAAGATTTCCAAAGTTAGTTATTATATCGCTCTTAGCCGTGCCGGTGTTGACGACGGCATGCACGGGTGGCGGGAACGACGTAGAAGCCAAGACTATCGTCTATCGCATCCTTGCCTTCTCGCTCCTTGCCATCATACTGGCCATCTTCATGGCACTCTGGAGACTGGCCTTGGCCTATCGTCGTATGCTCATCAAGAACCGGGAGCTCTTTGAGCTGATTCACCGTAAGCAGCGGCGCGAGGTTCGCGACATCCAGCGCTTAGCCCGTCAGACCGAACAGGAGCGCACGCCCAATGAGCAGCTCTTCCTCCGTCTTGTCGAACTGATGAAGAAGCAGCAGCGCTATACCGACGCAGACCTGAACCGTGACATGCTCGCCGCGATGCTCGGCACTAATCACCGTTATATCGACGATGCCATCCGCGAGTGCTCCGACAGCCCAAGCACCAAGGCGTTCATCGACGGCTACCGTGTGGATCATGCTGCCCGTCTGCTCACCAGCACTGACGACCCCATCGCCCTCATCGCCGAGATGAGCGGCTTTGCCAACCGCACAACCTTCAACGAACAGTTCCGCAGCCGTTACAAGATGACACCCTCAGAGTACCGACGGGCTTCAAAATCCTAAGTTTTGCGGAATGCTGACAAAGATTTGCGGAATGCTGACAAATCTATCGGCAATTTTTTGTATCTTTGCCCCAGAAATCAAAACAAGAACAGTAATTATGGATACGACAGTTATCATTTCAATCATCATCTCGACTATTGTGGCGCTGGCCATAGTGGCATTGGTCGTTGTGCTCTTCTACTACCACTGGCGCAATCAGGAGTTGCTGGTCAACTTCTCTGCTTTCATCCGTGAGAACCTGAAACTGAAAGACGAAATCGAGCAGCTTCAGGACGAGAACAACGTACTCAATGAAGAGTTGGAGGTGGTGACGGGCGGCCAGCGCGAGCGGCGCTCGCACCATCGCAAGGTACAGGATCCTACAATCAAATAGTATAATAAGGTATAACCCATTAAATATTTAGCAATATGGCAAATTTAACAGCAGAACAGATTGAGCAGAAGAAGCAGCAGTTGAAGCAGCTCTCTGAGGAGATGAATGCAATCATCAAGGAATTGCAGGAGGCCGGCGAATGGCCGCTTGATGAAGATGAACTCGATCAGGCCTCTGGTGGTATTTTAACCTTGAGATATAATGATGATCCCTACGCTCATTTACTCTAAGAGTAAAACCGATAATGATGGAAGAGAAGAAAGAGAAGCGCGTGCTCACAATTGAGCTCGACGATAATGTGAAGAAGGTTTCCATCACCGGCTTGGGCGATGATGAGACCGTAGTGATGAAACAGGAACTCGACGAGGAGGACCTCAAACAGGCAACGGGAGGCGGGTCCCATTCACGAGGATGGTTCTTTGGGACAACTGGAGGAATACCTACTAGCTGTTGTGGTATAAGTGATTTTGATAGATCGAAGCGGGCTTCTGGTCGCACTAAAGATATAATATTGCATGAAGAATCGTAGTTTAATCCGCTAATGTTAAAATGTTTTGATAAAAATTCTAAGCTTATTGAAGAGAAGAAAGAAAAGCGAGTGCTCACGATTGAGCTCGATGAGAATGTAAGTTAGCTTGAAAACAATATTTGAACCAGCAAAGCCCTATTTCAAGCTGTTGGGCAATCAGAAGGCGCAGGCAGGAGCGAAATACCGCCTGATGCACTTTGTGGTGCAGGCCGAGGTAAACGACGGTCTGCTTCTGTTGCATAACATGACCAAAGAGATGGTGCTGCTGTCGCAGGAGGAGCAGGCGGTGTTTGAGCAAAGCCCCACCGATCTGCCCGAACTGATCAGCCATTGGTTTCTGGTGCCAGAGGATCACGACGACTGCAAGCTGAGTCAGCAACTCTGCAACGTGGCCCGCTTGATGGAAGCCCCAAAACCACATATCACGGGCTATACCATCATGACCACCAGCGACTGCAACGCCCGCTGCTTCTACTGCTACGAGCTGGGACAGGCCCGCAGGCCGATGACGGAGCAGACGGCGCAGCAAGCGGCCGACTACATCATCAAGCATTGTGGCGGCGAGGAGGTAAGCATCGGGTGGTTTGGCGGTGAACCACTCTACAACAAGCCCGTTATCAACCTCATCGTGAACCGACTCAAGGAGGTCGGTGTAACATTTACTTCATCAATGATCAGCAACGGTTATCTGCTGGATGCCGATACGGTGAAGGAGGCTCACGACCAGTGGAACCTGAAACAGGTACAGATCACCATCGACGGCACGGAGCAGACCTATAACCGCGTGAAGGCTTATATATATCGGGGGGTGAATGCCTACGAGCGGGTGATGGAGAACATCGGCCACCTGCTGGCGGCTGACATCCATGTGAGCATCCGCATGAACATTGATATGCACAATGCCGACGACCTGGAGCGGCTGGCTGAGGAGCTGCATGAGCGCTTTAAGGACAACAAGCATCTGAGTGCTTACCTGCACCTATTGTTTGAGGACAACGCCAAACGTGTGGGGGCGTGCGATGACGACAATCGCAAACTGCTGGTGGAGAAGATGCGGCTGATAGAAGACAAGTTGGCAGGATGGGGGCTTTTCAAGTATCACAACTTTGAACCCCTGATAAAAACCGGCAACTGCATGGCCGACAACGACGGCTCGGTGGTGATACAGCCCGACGGCTACATCACCAAGTGCGAGCACTATACGGACTCACACCACGTGGGCCACATCAGTCAGGATGGGCAAGATGCCGGGAAGATAGCCTGGTTCAAGGAAAAGGGCACGATGGTGGGGACGTTTTGCAGGCAGTGCGTTAAGTATCCTGATTGCCAATTCCTGTTGAGTTGTCCCAATTTTGAGGAGTGTTATCCCGAGATGCCCCAGATGTTTGAAGACCAGCTCAAAGAAGAGATGAAAGGGATGTATAAGGCTTATTTAGAGAAAGGAGCTGAAGGATGAAGTATCATGTTGACATAGCCGAGCTGGCCGACCACTTTGTGATTGTGATGAAGGACAAGG
>JAEEGH010003256.1_pt1 | contig 42904 bp, 44 predicted proteins | sample 9134181 | NCBI WGS metagenome assembly JAEEGH01 (sample SAMN16246544, study PRJNA631951) | gut metagenome | biome: gut microbiome; feature: rumen; material: DP-attached | host: Bos | place: Iran: Karaj | collected 2018-10 | reverse complement strand
CAACCATAATTTCATGACCGTATCCGAGGCTCGCGATAGCTCAATCTCTGAAGAAACGATTTCTATGCCGTGGACGGTTACTTGGGCTGACACTGAGCGCGATTTAAGTGCATGGCTCGGCAACTCTATGCAACACGAAGCGCTTAAGGCGATATATGATCTCAAGGAAGGCGTTTTAGCTAGTAAGGACGAGGACCTTATTGCCGATTGGCGACGCCTGCTAACTTCCGACCATCTTTATTACATGAGTACTAAACACTTAAATGACGGTGGCGTACATCAATACTTTTCACCCTATGACTCCCCGTTTGATGCATTCTTGTACTTCATGAATGCGGTGCGCGACGTGCGCGGACGTGCGGATGCATATAAACCAAAGACTACGAAGAAGCAGATTGAAGATTAATAAAAAATCTCTCCTACTGGGGAGATTTTTTATCAATGGCTTATTTATACCTGTTATGGTTCCAGTAGATAATACCACCGAAGAAACTCGAAACGGTGAAGAAGAAGCTAACAAGCGCCATTAATCTAGTAATAAAAATATTACTAAGATCGCTACTGTCGGTAATTACTCCGTCAAGATACAACGCTAGTTGATTAGGATCGGTCTCCTCATTTTCCGTTCCACTCATGCATATATATTCATTATCAGTCATACGATCATTTCCTTCGCCGCTTTCGTCGTAGCATAGGCCATCCGGATTAGAAATATGATGATATTGATGCATTGCCTCGTTAAATTTTACCGTATCGGCAACCGTGTATACTCCACTACAGGCAAATATAATAGCCGCAATGAAGAATAGCGCCGTATTTATTTTTATACTGGTACTTGTTGTTGTTTTTGTTTTCTTCGCGTTCATGCTTAAAATATAGCACACGTGTCTATATTAATCGAACTAAACACTCAGTAGTAAAGACAATGTCTTCAGTAGTAGACCCGCGCGACAGGTCGGAGACCGGCTTGTTGAAGCCGAGCAGAATTGGCCCGGCTAGTTTGGCGCCGGCAAACTGCTCGAGGGATTTATACAAAATGTTACCGGAGTTTATATCTGGAGTAATTAAAACATTCGCACGGCCAGCCACTTCGGAGCCTTGCGGAGATTTTTTCTTACCAATACGCTCATTGACGGCGGCCTCTAGTTTCATTTCGCCATCGATAAGAATGACGTGATTCCGCTCGCGCACTAGCTTGATAGTTTCGACAATCTTATCCATCGAGGGATCTTTGCCGCCAGAGCCAAAAGTCGAGAATGAGAGCATCGCAATGCGTGGCGTGTCGTTCAGGAGTTTAGTGGCGGCGGCGTGGACAAGTATCACGATGTCGGCGAGCTGCGCTGCTGTCGGGTTTTTGCAGGTTGCACCATCGGAAATAATATAGCGACGACCGTCTGGAAAGTCGGCCACAAAAAGGCTAGAAAAAGTCTTCTTTTCGGATGGATCGGTTTGGCCAGCAACGCCAACCTGGTCACGACAGGCTAAGATTACGTCGCGCGAAGAGAAGTCGATTCCAGCAACCATCCCGTCTGCTAATCCCTCAGATAACTTCTTGCCAGCAATAGACATATCGCTCTCTTCAAGGATAGGATCACAAACACCTTGCCCCTTCAGTAGAGTAGCAGCAGCTTTAATAAAATCGTTATTAGATTCAGGAAAAAGAATTTTATACATACATTTATTGTAGCATCTTTAGGGACTCGACTAGTCTAGCTGGACTATAATAATCCGATAACGACGCATCGAGTTCGACCAACTTTTTGCCGTATTTTCTGGATATTTCTTTTAGCTCGTCGCTGCGCGTTTTAAATGTACTCTCCGTGCACGTACCTACGCAGACGGAGATCTTATCTACTACCGCAATTAACTCTTCGCTATAGTTAGATAGTTGTGCTTTTATCTCGTCAAACTGGCTGCCGTCAAGATAATCCAGACTATCTCGAAAATCTTGAAAATGCTCTTTGAGTTCAACCATACTCTTGGAGCTGATTTTCTTGGAGTCGACATTCCGTAACTCCTCCTGAAACATCATAATAGCAGTATGCAACTTGGTTAGTTGAGTTTTTTCCTCTTCGACACTCAATAACTCGTCATATTTGTTCAAATCATCCAGTAATTCCAATTGGTCGCGTTTCATGTAGCTATTTGCATTAAGCTCCGCAAGTGTCACACGATACTTCTGATGAGAATCTTTTAAAAGCGCATGGTCGCCAGACATTAGACCGGCATTAACCATGCTTAATTCAATAGTTGCCTCATCGGCGAGATTACGAACCAAATTACGATCATGCACACGTTTCGCCCAGACGATGCCAAAACATTCAGCTACGACAAAAGTTATCAATAATACAATTAAAGCCACCGTAACGAGCATCCGTTGCGAATGGCGGCTGTCTACGCGTGCAATACGATTAACTTTACGAATCTCGCGACGCGTACGGCGACGTTCTATTATCCCTTGTTTCATCTCTGTGCATCCTTTATAACATTATGCACCAAATTCGCATAAGTGATTCGCCCTTCTGGGTTTAGATGAATATGGTCAGCATACATTAATGACCAATCGCTATGCGCAATCTCCCACCAATCAGCTATATAAACATTGTCGTGTTTGTCAGCAAATGACTTTAGCGAAGCGTTCTGTTTTTCGCGCGGTTGTTGCGGTCCGGCATAAGCCGTCACGAGCACGAAGGTTTTACTTCTTCCGGCCGTATTTATAATATCCTGCAAAAGTGAATCTGTAATATTATATTCATTTGTAGCTAAACTAATCACGATAGTGTTTGGCAACTTTCCTTTCGCGGAGTATCCGGCAATTATCCCCGTGGCGGTGATGATCGAACGCGATTCTTTTGCGTCAACATAAGCGCCAGGAATAATTGATTCCAGCGCCTCCTTTGCGCCGAGCGTAACCGAATCACCCAAAACTAGCACGTTGGCCGTATTGACACTTTTTGCACCAGCCCCACTACTGACTTTTGGTAGGTTGGTGGATTTTGCGGCCAGCCCAAGCTGATTGTCTAACGTACTATCAATCATATTCGTTAGGCTACTTATGCCGAGATATTCGACTGATTCTTCCTCTAGACGCTCTTCGCGAGCGGACATATCGTTGAGTTGGTCAACAATTCCAGAAGTGGTAGGTATGCGTAGGTAACTAAAAATTGACGGAACTAAAAGAATGACACCGATAGCAGCATACGCAAAACGACGCCGTTTGTAATATTTAAGCATCTTTAACCTTCGCTCCACATGTAGCGCCCTATTCATTATGGCCGACGCGGCAACGCTAAGAATAATATCAATCACCGCATAAGACCAAAACGGCACGCCGGCGGGTAGGAGATTCGGCAGGAGAATATAGAGCGGATAATGAAATAGATAAATACCATACGACAACGCACCTAATCGTTCCAAAACTCGAATAAAGTTTGCCGGTTTGCGGCGCGTGTGGATGTTTGGTTGTAGTTTAATAATGCAAAATATTATAACTACCGTCAGGAAGCCTGTGAAAGGTAGGCCAAAGAAATAGGTCATAGGATTTACGTAGTCTAGCTTGAAAGATAAGATTAAGATCGTAACTAAGCTAATTAAAATTCCGAGAGTTGGTACAAGTTTTGGCGTTCTTGGAGTGCGTGGCACAAGGTAATTGAAAGCCGCAAAGGCCGCACCGAGACAAAAAGCGCCCATATGCGAATCGATTGTAAAATACGCTCGATCCTGCAAGCCAAACACGCCACCATAGATTGCGAGCAATAAGTCCGAAATAATCGCAAGGCTAAGAAATATAATAGCAAGTTTCTTTACGGCACTTTTATGCTTTTTTGATACCGAAAGTACGGCAATTACTAACAATGGCACAAGAAGATAGAATTGCATCTCGAGCGCCAAAAACCAAGTATGCTGAAATAAATTTGGCGAAATAGTATTTTCGTACGACCCGCCAGTCAGTAGCTGCACGATGTTTGTCGTAAAAGACAATGCCGCAATCGTATTTAGTTTCATGCCAGCCAATACGTCAGGGTGTACAAATAGAGCCACAATCAAAGTCACTAAAACGCATACCAACAAGGCCGGAAAAATCCGCAATAAGCGCCCGCCAATGAAGCGTCCATAATGTATATGGCCGCGCGATGATTCACGAATAAGCTTACCTACTATCAGAAAGCCAGATATTACAAAAAAGATATCGACTGCAATAAAGCCGCCCGGCAAAAAATTGCGAAAAAAGTGATAGACGACAATCAAAAAAATTGCAAAAAACCGTAATGAATTGATGCCCGTCAACCACTGCATGCTTAAATTATAATGACTTTTTCAGATATTCGCGAGCATGAGCGCGACTTAATATGGCAGTAGAGACTGATACCATAATTGCAGTTCTTCCAAAATATACGGGTCCGCATTCGGAGAAGCAGCGATTTCTTGGATAGCCTTAATATATGAGTTCTGGCGAGCCTTTATTCTACTCATGCGATACTCTTCCCACTTCTGGTGTTCTGCCTCGGAAAGCGTTTGCTCGAAGTTGCGTGCCTTATAATGCAATAGCAAATCCGGTAAGCGCGGATCATGAAAATCGGGATGAAAATCCGTCAATTCATTAATGGTGGCGCGGCGTACCGCATCGCAACGAGTCTTATCGGAATTATCCAGGAAGCCGTCATACAACGCCGACTCCGGATCGGTGGCCGGAGGAAACTCTTCGCGATTCTCGTTTTCGGTGCGCATTTTTTCAATAAAGTCTGGATGCGCCAATAATGCTTGAAGATTTTTCTCAATCTGGGCTTTTTCTAGTTTGATTTTTCGCCACCCATCCCCCTGTTCCAATACGCCGATTGGCGCTACGGCTGGGCAATGATTATATTTCAGCTCTTTCACGGTCGGAAAGATTTTTGGTTCTTCTTGCGCAAGTAAGTCATCAAGATTTTGACGCAAATCGAACACTAATACATTGCCATTCTTGGCAGGTGCGATAGGATATGCAATGGTAGTTTTTTCAAATTCGGAAGAGTAACGACCAGAGCTATAAACGAAAGGCGTCGGCCTATCGAGATTAATTAGTTTTTGGACAGATTTTTTGTCACGCATCTTGAAAAGCCATCCGTAAAGTTGTGGCTGTTTTTCTTTGATTAAACGCGTAACCGAAATCAGCGCCTCAACATCAGACAAGGCATCGTGTGCATGTTCGTGCGAAATACCGTTTTCTTTAGTAATTAGCTCAAGGCGGTTTGTTGCTTTGCCTTCTGTCGTAATAGGCCAGTTAATTCCCTCTGGACGCAATGCGCGCGTCATTCTAACCACATCAAGTAAATCCCATTTGCTGCGATCATCTTTCCATTGCCATTCATATGGGTCGTAAAAGTTTCGCCAAAAAGTATGGCGCATAAATTCATCGTCAAAACGTACAGAATTATAGCCCATAGCAATAGTACCAGGCGTAAATATTTCATCCATGACATACTTGCAAAACTCCGCTTCCGAAAAACCGTCCGTCAACGTTGATTGTGGAGTAATCTTAGTCACCATAATGGCCTGCGGGCTCGGCAAAGTATCCTCCCCGAGCTTTACTAGCACATTGACCGGCTCGCCGATCTGCTGCAAGCTCATATCCGTACGAATACCTGCAAATTGCATTAAACGGTCTTCGCGCGGGTTAAGCCCGGAAGTTTCCAAATCATAAAAGAAGAAAGTCTGCTCTGAGTCCATACCTTCATCTTAGCATAATTATTCAGCCGACAGCCCCGTTTACAATAAAGAGATTCTATTGTATATATTTTATGTTGCATACACATCTACACCATAAGAAAGGTAGGTTAATTATCATGCACCTTATCTCGCTCAATAATATGCTCACCGTAGCTGAACATTGTCTCGTGGAGGCAAAAACGACAGCAACGCATGCAGGTTCCGCAACACTGAGCTCCACTGAGATTGGAGTACTCATATATCTCATATTTATATATGGCGGTTATTGGTTTCTTTGGTGGGTATCGGACGGCACTCCGGACAGCGTTATCTGGCTAAGGAAGAAGTGGAGAAAGCTGCGCCGACGCATGCGCGGAGAAGAGCCGGAAGATGAGCAGGAAGACTAGCGAATGCTAGATCTCAAAAGCAGATAGACCGCCCATATAGGCGGTCTTTTTACGGCTACGAGAAAATACCATATAATCATAGCTTGCCTAGCTTGGGGTTAATGTTATTATATTTACTTTTTCTGTTTTTGTGATATAATTCATGCGTTGTACACATATCCGAACCACGAAGAAAGGGGTGTATTATGTTCTTTATTATGTGCTTCTGCTTATTCGGAGGAGTCATTCTGGCGGGCTATATACTTTGGTGTATTGGCGCTTTGTCCTATAACAAAGAGCCTATTAAAACGTATTTTAACGCCGGAGGCAGCTACATCTTCAACAAAAAAGACGGATATCATTTCCTGGTGACCACAAAGCCACTGGAAGCGCGGGGGGTGATTGATAAAATCTGGTTAGCCGACGCGCGGTACGTCTTTCACGCGGGGGGCGACAAGATACGCGTCAGTTACGGCAGGCGTTGCTGGGGCGATTTTCTCGTCAAGGGAGTCTATATCCTGCCGGCCGAGCCGGGAGAAAAACGCGGATTCTACTATCAGAAGTCAGGTATCAGTCTATCGCTCGGTCCCATCAAGGTAAATCCAAGTAGACCCATTCTCTTCCTACCTTCCATAGCCTGCCACGATGCAGACGAGGTGGCAATAATTGAGGGGATTGTGAAAAAGTCCATCAAGGAGTTACCTGAGTTAATGTTGAAAGAGTGATAGTTTAGTTGTTGTTCCAAAAAGCAGACAAACCGCCCATATGGGCGGTCTTTTTATAATCATGAAAAAGGCCGGACAATTATGTTCGTCCGGCCTGAAGTTAGCTAGTTGCAACATGGGCGGGATAAGACGAGGTGAGGTAGGATCAGTCTGCGATGTCTGCAGAAGCCGCATCCTCGGCTTTCTCACGTCTTCCATTGGCGCCAGTAAACCATCTGGCTACCCCTGCGCCAGCCCGTTCGATCGTTTCCACGATTCCACAGTCGCAGTCGAAGCGAGCCGTGCGCCCTTTCTGGATGCGCCTGTCGGCGATTGCTCTCGCGCTGCTCATAGCTATACGTGCCGTTACGGTCTTAGCGATTGCATACGCGACCAGTGCGATAATGGCTGCAAGGATCGGCTCCACATATGCGAACTCGAAAGGATCGCGAGCTGTGTTGCGCAGCCAGACGAGCATGTCCTTGACATATTTCCCTACGAGAGCTTCCGCTGCGATTGCAGAGAATACGCCGGTCATAGAGAAGAAAGTCTCGGACGGAAGCATAATCATGCTTTCCGTTTCGATCATTTCCGGCTGTTTGTTGGCGCGACGATACTCTTTCGCAAGTTTGCGCCTGCGCCAGACGTATTTATCCTTGCGAATAATCACGTCGTCCGTTCGATCGTGCAGCCTTACGCGAGCGAGCGAGACCACGCAGAAGAACGCGATTATCGCCACATACAGCATAGCGTCAATAACTACCATTGCTCCAATAGTTCCCATATTTTTCCTCCTTATAATAGAAAAATTGTATACATTCCCGCATTTTTGCCTGCTATATAAGTAGACAAAAATGCAGGAACGTATCCGAGAACATTTTGTGCAACTAGTTTATTTATGTGCCTAGTCCATAAGACTACTTTTTCATTATATCACACATTCACATTTTTGTCAACCATGCTTATGTTTACACACAAAAAACGGGCCGTCGATTCGGCCCGCTTCTAGTAGCTATTCTTTATTGCTCTGCGTTTTCGGCTTCCGCGGCTTCGTCGCTAGCGCCGGCATCTTCGGACGAAGAGCCCATATCACTAAGGTTGACGCCCATAGATTTGTAGTAGAGATTCGTTAATTCACTATTCATTTCAACATCTTCTACCTTATCGATAAGCATAATGACGAATTTCAATGGACTATTTGCCGGAATGTTGCCTTGGTCGGTATCGCCATAGCCAAGCGCCGACGGAATGCTAAGAATACGTACACCACCAATCTTCATACCATCAATGCCCTTCTTCCATCCTTCAATCAGGCCCGTGGTGCCACCTAGTGGCGATTTTAGCTTGGTGGGGTTTTCTATATTATCGAAGCTCGAGTCAAACACGGTCTCGTCGCTCAACCAGCCAATGTAGTAGGCGGAGTAGTCGACATCTTCTGTGCCAGAAATGGTTCGACCGGTGCCAATTTTTAGATCTTCTGTTTTGAGATTATCGACACTAGCTGCGTTAAAAGCTTTGACTTGACTCTTGTAGCTCTTGAAAGAGTCAAAATATTTTGCAGACAATTCATCGGCCTGCTTTTCAACATTGGCATTATACTCAGCCAACAACTCATCGTAGCGCGCCTGCTCTTCGCTAGTTAAGTTGTTTGACGCATTATTTTTGCTGCCATAATTGAGAACAATGCCGGCATAAAGCGCAAAAGTTGAGGCGAGCATAAAGACCGCGACCGCAGCGATAACGAGACGCTGTTTTGGAGACGTCTTCAAATCATCATTTTTAATCATATTACCTCCGTATTTCCACCCGTTATTTAATTTTTTCCAATGTTTTCATTATAGCTTGAATCTCGGCTTTTTCTAGTGTTTTATCTGTACGAGCAAAGTCTAAATGAAAGCTTACATTCTTTGTATCAGCGCCTTTGGCTTGATATATAGACGTGCAAACAACGCGATTAATCAGACGACGTTGCGTGAGTGTATTGCGAATTTTGGCCTCAATTTCACCCGCCTTGCAACTCAGTGGCAGAGTAAGCGTTAAGTCGCGCGCGACGGATGGGAATTGGCTGAAGCTAAAGTCTTTTGCGCTGGCGCCTTTGAGCTCTAGCAAGACCGACAAATCAACTTCGAACGCCGCCGTTGGAGTCGGGAGTTTAAGTTCGCGCAATACGCGTTGTTTAATTTCGCCAACATAACCAATCAGCCGTCCGTCTTTGGTCTCGACATGCGCACTGCGCTTCGGCTCACAGTAGGCATTGGTTTTATCTTTCGCTTCAACAAATGGCGATATTTTATAATCTACGCCATAACTATCTAGAATCGATAGAAGATATTTTTTGGCGAGATAATAATCGGATTTTCCGGACTGGTCAACAATAACAAAACCAAGTTTGTGACTATTTTGAGGCACACCATCTTCGTCCGCGCCATTCGTGCGTGGATAGACCTGGTTCATTTCGAATAGTGCAAATTTTTCGTGACCGGCACGAAGGTTGGCATATGATTTGTCCAACAAACTTGGCACAATACTTTGACGAATATATTGCAAATCAGGCGAAATTGAGTTGACGATTTTATAAGAGTTTTCTGGAATTTCGCCAACTTTTTTAATTAAATCACCGTGAATGAACGAATAAGTCAACACTTCGTTAGCGCCACGCGCAGATAGATACTCGCGTAGTGCGGTTTTTAATGCGAGCATCTCATTCGGGTCGGACGTAGCATGTAGTGGCAGGACTGGAGCGATATTATCGTAGCCGGTAAGTCGCCCAAGTTCCTCGATAACATCTTCCGAAATATGAATATCGGTACGCCAAAATGGCACTTTTGTAACAACTTTGTCGCCTTTTATCTCAACTTCAAATTCGACATTTTGAAGAATTTTCTGAACCGACTTTGCATCAAAATTTGTGCCAAGCAGATTATTAAGCTGCGATAAGCTTAGCTCAACTTTCTCGACGACGGAAGCAGTTTTTTGACTGTCAAAAACTGCGAGTGGCTCATAACCAAAAGCCTTAGCTTGCTCCGCAAAGCGCAATGCAACCGGCAAAGTCTGGCCAGCCGGCTGACCTTTCGTGAAACGCGTGATTGCTTCAGAAAATATACCATGCGCCATTTGAGTTTTGCGCAAGTTATATAAGCTAAATGTAGCGGATTCGAGAATAACGCGCTTAGTATTCGCATCGATCTCAGTGTTTGCGCCGCCCATTGCGCCAGCGAGCGCTACCGGCACGTTATTGCTCGTAATAACAATATCATCAACATTTAATTCGGCTTCTTTGCCATCCAGCAGGGTGAGTTTTTCGCCTTTTTTGGCTGCACGAACGATAATTTTCGGATTCTTAGACTTGCCGACTTTAACGAACTTGTCATAGTCAAATGCATGCAAAGGTTGTCCAGAAATAAGCATTAATATATTCGTCAAATCCACAACTGGATCAATAGGGCGCATACCGGAACGCGCCAACAAAGTATCCTGCAAAGTAAGATATTTTGGAGCATTATTAGCCTTCAACGATAGTACGACGGCCGTATAGCGTGGGCAGAGCTTTTCGTCTATTTCGATATTAAGCTTAATATTTGAATCGTTAACAAAATCAGCCGCATCGCGAAGATACCAATCGTCTGTTTTGAATGGTTGGCCTAAAATTCCAGCCACTTCGCGCGCAAAACCTAGAATACCAAAAGTATCAGGACGATGCGTAAGTGATTTGTTTTCGATATCAAGAATAACGTCATCGAGCTCGAAAAGCTTTGCGAAATCATCACCAGGCGTAGTGGTAGCCGGATCGAGCTCCACAATTCCAGAATGATCGTCACCAATCGCAAGCTCATCAGCGCCAGCCAACATGCCATATGAATCGTATTTTTTAAGCATTTTACGCATGCCAATTTCGAACGGCTCTTTGTCATGATATGTCGATGGAACGATTGCTCCTGGAGCAATCCAAGCCGCGAGCATTCCTTCATGCACATTCGGCGCACCGCACATAACTTGGATGTAGCCTTTCTCGTCGCGCTCAACTTTTTCAGCCTTTCCACCATCGTCTATTTTGCAAAGCGTTAAATGTGTGTCTGGTATTTTTTCGGCGCTAATAACTTTTACAGCAAAAATGCCGTCATATTTATGCGTCTCATCGATTGCCTCTTCAACTTCTACAAGACGTGCGCCAATCAATTTGATGAGCTCTTCATTAGAGACATTAATGTCAACATATTTTTTGATCCAATTTAATGAAATTAACATGTGAACTCCTTCAAGAAATCAAGTTTGGCTGCCTCGAAATTGCGAACATCGCCAAGCCCATAACGCAACATGACAAGACGATCAATGCCGCCTCCCCACGCAAAACCCTGATATTTAGCTGGGTCGATGCCGGCCATTTTAAGAACATTCGGATGAATCATGCCGCAACCAAGCATTTCAAGCCAGTCGCCGCCTTTACCCTTGCCGCCTAATGCAGCTGGTTTTTCAATTAAGAATTCAAGGCTAGGCTCCGTGAATGGAAAGTAGCCCGGCTGGGTTTTAATATTAAGTTTTTGGCCATAGTATTTTTCAAAGAATTCACGCAGAATGCCGAGCATGTTGCCGAGCGTACAAGTTTCAGAAACATAGACACCTTCACATTGGTAGAATGTATGTTCGTGCGTGGCGTCAACGTCTTCATTGCGATAGACACGCCCAGGAACCGCTACGGCAATCGCATTGCCCTCGTCTAATTTGTGTTTGTAAGTTTTTAATACACGATTCTGCATCGTACTAGTATGTGCTGGCGGAATAAAACCTTCTTCTGTGCGGAAAGTATCGTAGCCATCACGTGCTGGATGACCTTTAGCAAAGTTGAGACTATCAAACATATGAAATTCATCGTCGAGTTGGACGGATTCCATAATATCGAAACCCATGCTTTGATAAATTCCAATCACACGATCAAGTTCGGTCATGAGTGGATGTTTGCTACCAAAATCTGCAGTCAGAAATTCTGGCGCTTCGGCATTAATATCACGCGAGGCTGTAATATCGAGCGGAGTAACGACTGCGTCTTGCGCTGCGTTCTCAGCATCAGCAATTTGTTGCATGATTTTTTGTTTTTTAATATTTAGTTCTTTGCCAAAATCAGCCCGCTTTTCAGCCGGCATGTCTTTGATTTTGGCGTATTCTGCGTTGAGCTGTTTTAGCTCTACTTTTAAATCCGAAATACTAGGCATGATAACTAGTATTTTATCATATCTCTTATCTGTTGACTATTTAATAACAAAGATAATAATAAGCGCCACCGCAGCTAGCGAAACTAGTATAAACCAAAACCAACTAAAACGACCGGTTTTTTGAGTGCCGCGCAGATATTCAGAATCTTCCACTAAGTCTACGTCTTCATCGCGCGAATTACGGCGAGAACGTTCGCGCAAATCAGCAGAGATACGCTCTTGCAATTTTGATTGTTCTTCATTTCCTTCTACCATTATTCCCACGACGTATCTCCTTTTTTTATTGAACTTTTTTATTTTAGCATAAAAAGCTTATATCTAAAAAAATACAGAAAATAGATAACTTATCTAGAAATATGATATGATGTTTTATATATAACACTTAAGGAGAGGTAAAATGGCAACAACCAAAGCCAAAACGGCCAAGAAATCTGGCGCCAAAAAGACTTCCGCGAAGTCTAAAGCTGCGTCTTCGAAGCCAAAAACTGTCAAAGCAGTTGAAGCCAAAACTACCAAAAAAGCCAAAGTTACCACGGTGGATAAGGTTCAAGATGAGGCAGAAAAGGTAGCAGAGGAAAAAGTCAAAATAGTATCCGCAAAGTCACACCCAATCAAAGAGTTCTTTGCGCGCAAGTTTGATGCTTCCGAAAATATTTTGACAATATTTAAGGACACAAAAATCATTGGAGCAATCATTGGCGAGATTATTGGTACTGGCGTTATCGCAGCTATCGCATTAACGCTCGGCCTGTTTAATCCACTATATTTGATTTTTGGCTATCTCGGCGTAACGTTAGCCGTCTTCACGCTTTCTGGCGCACATCTTAATCCGGTCATTACGGTCGGCATGATGGCTAGTCGCCGCGTTTCAGCCATTCGTGGTGTTCTTTATTTAATTGCACAAGTCATCGGCGCATGGGCAGGCTTTGCAATCGTCAACGGCTTTTATAATGCCGGCATCGCATCTGGTAATATTGCCGCCGACAATACTACACTACCGGCGCTCACTGCAACTAGTGATTTGGCCGCCACAACCGAAGGCTTTAGCTTCTTCTGGACAATCACAATATTGGAGTTCGTAGGTGCGATCATTATCGCGTTCTTCTACGCTCGTGCGCTCGCCTACAAGCGTAGTGCTTTTACGTTTGCAGCAACCGTATCTACTGGCGTCTTTTTAGCATTACTATTCGCAGTCGTCACCACTGGTACCTACTTGGGTATTCAAGAAAATTCATTCGTATTGAACCCAGCAGTCGCATTTATGTATGGCGTATTGCCAGGTAGCGCGGAAGGTTTTGATGCCTTAATGAACGCATTAATGCCGATGCTTGTTACCTATGTATTGTTCCCAGTACTAGGTGGCGTAGTTGGCTTCTATTTGTCCGATTTCGCTTCAAAGCTAAGTGGCAAAGAGTTAGCGAATTAATCCTTAAATACACAGAAACACACTCCATGTGGAGTGTGTTTTTTTGTGCGCACATCTCGATATAATGCTTATACTTATCGCTACACATGAATTAAAAATGATATAATAATTATTAGAAATATGTATCAAGATTTTAATAATACACCAACCCCTACGTCGACAATTCAACCTCAGATGACGGATAAACCAGTCACCGAAGAAAAGGCAAAGCGAAAAAAGATTATTAAAATTGCCTCTGTGTTTTTCTTTATTTTTGCCGTAATTATAGTCGTCTGCGTATTGTTAAGCTTAGATCCGACAATAATCTATAGAGGCGGCGACGATTTTGGCAGCATGGAGGCTGAACCGGTTACGTCTTATAAACCTAAGCATGTAACGCCGGGTTTTACTGCTAATGATCTTCTCGGGAGTTGGAGTTGCAGCAACGACAAATCTTTTATATTCACTAATGATTCCTTTACTTCTTTAAATAAGCTCGATGATGACGAGGTTGGCTATTCTGGTAGCTATTCATATGATCCAGATACTAATCTGATTACTTTCGATATCGACTCGACTGTCCAAAATGGCGAAAAGAAGCCTATAACGGAGAACGATACGTGGCAAAATGAATATTCGGTTTCAAAGGAAGAAGATAAACTCTTACTTTACCCAGACGACGACAACGCGTATGTTTGCGAAAGGAAACTAGATGACTAAGAAGATTAAGATTATATCATTAATAATTATTGCAGTCTCCTGTTTCTTATTTGCGAAACCAGTGTCAGCAACAAAGCGCTTGAACTGGCACGACGAATATAAAAGTAAATGGAAAATTATCGACATCAAAAAGGACCAGCTTATTAAACTGATTAACTTCAAGAATAGCGGCGGTCTAGAAATTGGCGGAACCACAACTAAAGATGATCGCTGGTGCCAAGGCTCTACGATTACACCGAGACATATAGTTTGGGCTAGCTGGAAAAATAATCATACTGAAGTGCAAATTGTTTTTGCGGACAGGAATCCACCATACCATATCCAGGGTTACGTATCTGGCTATTTCGAGCACGCGCCACTAACTTACAACTGGAAGCGCGACGAGGTAGTTGTTGGCGGAGATGGAAACTGGACATATATTAGCGACAAGACCATGAAGAAAACAAGAACCGTCAAACGGAATAAGAGAGATTTTGCCTACAATAATAAGCATGACGCCTATAATGTTGGGGATAAATTCTATACCGACGATTGGCATACAGTTTCTGGAATAAAAAGTAACTCGTTTAAACATGGGCTAATCCCACAGCAGCAGGCCACGTATAATGATTATGTTTATAGAATAGCCAACGATTGGGGGTGTGGCGATTGGCCTAAGCATGGCAATATGCACTGGGAAGATCAAGATATTTGCTGGCCAGGTCACGGCGGTACCGCTATAATATTCGCCATCAATATTAAAACTGGCGAACTCGAAAAAACCTTCGTCATAAATACCGATGTCTTGGCCGAGGAGCTCGAAAGTATCTCATTTGACGAAAAGGGTGACATGTATTTGGCCTACAATAAGAGCGGTGCGACTTTCTATAAAATATCTCATGACGTATTAAATACTTCTCCGTCCGAAGGTGGCAGTATGCCATCGGGCGGCAATAACCCCGATACTGGCGATAACGGCAATTCTGGTGATTCCGGCAATGACGCATTGAGACGCTCCAAAGAAGCAATGGAGAATCCGCCAGATATTAATATAGCCCCGGACAATGAAATAAGATGCACTTCCATCCTCGATCCTTCACTTTGCGAAAGCGATGACGGTTCTGCGATTCAACAAATTCTTATCTTCATAATTGAAACGATGTCAATTGGCGTCGGCACAATCGGCGCAATCGGCTTTATGCGTTGCGGATACATCATAATGACCGCGCGCGATAATGTCTCAAGCGTCGAAAAGGCGAAAACTCGAATCCTCGAAATAGTTATCGGTATTGTTGCATGGGCGCTTCTTGCATCAACAATTTACTTGGTTACGCCGCGCACCGAAGTTGTCGATACGGTTCTGGAAACTGTTGAAGTAATTGATTTTTCAAAATAATCGCAATTTACCGAGTATAAAAAATACCCCCTTGCGGAGGTATTTTTTATACTCGTGACAATTACTCTGTTACGCCGAGCTCAATGCGCTTAAATTGTTTAACATTGATATTCTCGCCAGTCTTTGCGATGGTTTCCTTGATTAAATCAGCAACCGTTTTCTTGTCGTCGAAGATATATGGTTGATTCATTAGTACGCGATCCGCAAAAGCCTTTGAAACTTTAGAGGCGACAATTTGCTCTTTTTTGTCAGCAGGTTCTTTGCCGGTAAGAGTAGCCTCAGCCTCTTTCTTAGCTTCTTTCATTTTGTCTGCAGGGATGTCTTCCTCGCTGACCCATTGTGGGTTCATGCTGGCAACCTGCATAGCAAGCTTATGTGCGAGATCTTTGAACTCATCGGTTTTTGCAACGAAAGAAGTTTCGCAGTTAACCTCGACGATAGCGCCAATGCGACCACCATGCACATAAGACTCAATGATGCCTTCACGAGTTTCGCGATCGCCGCGCTTCTCTGCTTTAGTAAGGCCTTTTTTGCGCATTTCGGCAAGAGCTTTATCGAAATCGCCTTTAGCTTCTACGAGAGCTTTCTTTGCATCGGTCAAACCAACGCCAGACAACTCTTTCAACTTCTTGATGAGCTCAATGCTAATGGCTTTTGCTTCACCAGCAACTTCTTTTACGCTTTTTTCTTTTTTCGTAGCCATTTTATTACTCCTTTTAGTTTTTACTTAGTAGCTTTAGCTTTGCCTTCTTTGATGGCGGTAGCAAAGTATTCGAGGATAAGCTTGACGGACTTGATGGCGTCATCGTTGGCTGGAATCGGATAGTCAATACCGGTAGGATCACTGTTCGTATCAACTATTGCAAATACTGGAATATTAAGGCTTTGAGCTTCCTTGATTGCATTCTTGTCTTGAATCGTATCGGACACGATAACCGCAACTGGCTGTTCGGTCATATCCTTAATGCCACCGTAACGCTCATTAAGATCATCAATTTCTTCTTGAAAACGTTGAACTTCGAGCTTGTTGTAGCGTTTTTCTAGTTCGCCAGAAGCCATACGGCGTTCAAGATCTTTAAGCTTGCGAATCTGTTTATTGATAGTCTCAACGTTAGTAAGCATACCACCAACCCAACGAACAGTAACGTATGGCATGTCGACTGATTCAGCAACTTCCTTAACGGTGTCCTTCATTTGCTTTTTGGTGCCAACGAAAAGAACTTTTTTGCCACCAGCGACGCGACGGCTAATTTCCGGAAGAGCGCTATCGAGAGCGTCTACGGTCTTTTCGAGGTTAATAATATGAGCGCCTTGGCGCTTGCTATGAATGTATGGAGCCATCTTTGGATGCCAGCGGCTAGTCTTGTGACCAAAATGCGCACCAGCGGCAAGAAGCTCCTTGATATCTGCTTGTACAGGCATTGTACCTTTCTCCTTCACTCGTAACTCACACGAGCTGATTCATTAATATTTATTACTTGCTTATTTTAACATATCTTTTAGCTTTTGCATAGACCGGATTGCTATAATAACTCCTTATGGCGCTTATGTATTTACTATTTAGTGCTTTTATGTTATAATTATATAATGCTTTGCTTGACCAGCGGAAGGAGGTGGAAAACGTGGGAGGCAAATTAAAAGTCGTAGCGGGCGTGGTCGGCGTAGTTGTACTGGCGGCGCTTAGCTATCTCTGCGCCGCAGTGCTTGCCGTCGCATTGCTCTTCGACAACTACGATGGGCACGATTGGCGCCCATAGCAATTCGCACTTTTGACCCAAAAGCCGCCTCGCCCAAGTTGGGAGGAGACGGCTTATTTTTTATCACTTTATTCCTGATAGGCTTCTAGCGTGACATTGACGACTTGTTCTTTACCGTCACGCAAGATGGTGACTTGGATAGTGTCGCCTACCTTATATTCGCCAACTAGCGTCGACACCGAACCGGCATGACCAACCTCAATATTGCCAATTTTCGTAATAATATCTTTATCTTTAATTCCCGCCTTGTCAGCTGGACCTTTCGGAAGAACCGACGAGCCATTCTTTGAGGAGTTGTATACATACGCACCCTGCTTGACTGAGAGATCGTATTCTTTAGCAACGTCTGGCGTGATAACCAAATAGCTTAGCCCCATATATGCACGCTCTGCCTTTCCATCGTCCATGATGCGCCTAAGCATACCCTTCACAGCAGATATTGGGATCGCAAAACCGAGCCCTTCGGCAGTAGTTGAAGTGGCCGTATTAATACCGATTACATCGCCAGCAGCATTAACTAAAGGCCCACCAGAATTACCAGGATTAATCGCCGCGTCGGTCTGAAGCATATCTGACAAATATTCAACATTACTACCATTCGAGTCGCCAGCCTCGATAGAACGCCCCATACCACCAATTATGCCCTGAGTGACAGAGTTTTGATATGCGCCGAGCGCGTTACCGATGGCCAGAACCGGTTGACCAACCGCTATCGTCTTAGAGTCGCCCAGTTTCACAACTGGAAGGTCTTTGGCGTTATTGATCTTGAGATAGGCGACATCATTAAGTGGGTCGAGGCCCAGTAATTCGACATCGCTATAAGTATCACCATCGTCAGTGATGACTTTGATATTTCTTGCACCCTTTACGACATGCTTATTTGTAATAACGTAGCCGTCAGAGCTTACAATCATGCCCGTACCAGCCGACTGCGATGCGCCGCCGAATCCATAGTAGCTCGAGGCACTATAACTCTCGCTAACAATCGAGACTACAGCAGGAGTCACTTTGCCGACGATGTTAGCAATGGACGTTTCTTCGAACTCTACCGAATTACCCGTATAGTACCCGTCCGTATTAGAAACTGTAGTAGTAGCGGCCGGTGTTGTTAGTACTTTATAGAAAGCAAAGCCGCCCAGTCCGCAGCCCACCATCGCGATGAGTACGGCAAAAATTGCTAACCCCAGCGCCGCACCGCCGCCACGTTGGCGCGGTGGCCTATCAATAACTGGCGTTTCCGGATTTTTATTTAAACTAGGTGAATTGGGGCGATAATTGCGCCAATCATCTTGCTTTCGTTCCGTAGTCTCGGTGTTTTTAAGGCTTTCTGAATTCCCACTGTCCATAATTCTCCTTTCCTTAAATATTAAAATTGGGCACTGAATAGAAAAATACCATCAGAATCATAATTAAAGCTGAAAAAATTGCCGGTGCCAATATGTCATCGGCGCGAATTTTGCCATCATGACGGATTGCAGACTTGTAGCCATGCGCAAATACAAAGAGCATAATGCCAGATACGATTGGGAATTGCGGAATAGCAAAGCTTGAAAGAAATCCTGTCGTAGCGGTGCGACCGAGCTGATAGGCAATCGTCCAATGATAGAAAATCCAATACAATTCCGACATCATCATACCGAAAATAAAAGTAATTAGAACGAAATCATGATCGTCGCTCTGAATAAGAACATGTCGCGTAGCGCCATAGCCGATAATGAAGCTGACTATAACACCAACAAGAGGATCTATCTGCGCGGTAACCAGGGATAATGCAAAAGCACCAAAGAAGGTTGCGAACAGTGCTTGAATTTCCGTAGCGAAGCTGGAGCTTAGCGGTTTGATAGCTACTAGCCACGTCGCATAAATGATAGTAAGAATTATTTGCCAAAAGTTAACAGAACCGCCTGCTGGATTAGCCAAATAAACCAACAGTGCAAGACTAATGCCGACCGTAAAATCAACAAGATTCGCTTTTAGATTTAGCCACCAGTAGCGAGGGCGCACGGCCACCACGCGCCATTTAGACAACAGAACCAGGATAATTGCAAAAACCCAATTTGCACTCACCACGGTTAATGTCGTTGAAGCGACTGCGAGGCCAATACTGAGCATAACGTGTGTCGCCGTACTAAGTGCGTTGCGACCGCGTCTTAACATGACGTAATCTGCCATAACTCTAATAATTTTAGCACGTGTCGGCGTTTTCCGCCACTTATGCTAAAATAATCTTTATGGAACAAAAACCCTCATTTGGACAAAAATACCCCGCATTAAAAGATATTCTGAGTTTTCTACTATTTGTAGGCGCGGTAGCTTTGGGTACTTTTATCTTGAACAGTTTCATTTTTCGCAGTTATAACGTGATTGGTGGTAGCATGGAAAATACATTGCAGTCTGGCGATCGCGTAATTGTAAACCGAATTCCAGTTAGTCTAGCTCACCTCAATGAGCAAGAATATATACCAGAACGTGGGCAAATAATCGTATTTGCCAACGGCGGCAATTCTTCCATTACAAATTGCGAGCCCCTAGACGGCGTAGTGGATCAATATATCATCAAGCGTGTCATTGCCTTCCCGGGCGAGCGTGTTACGCTTCAAAATAGCGTCTTAACCGTCTACAACGACGAACATCCAGAAGGCTTTAATCCAGACGAAGATACGCGCAAATCCGACACGGATGGTCCTAAAAAAAATATATCTGGCTCGGTTAATATAATCGTACCCGAAGGCGAGTTGTTCGTATCGGGGGATAATCGCGAAGGCTCAAATTCGTACGATTCACGCAACGGCCTAGGCACAATTCCGTTTTGCCGAGTGATTGGTCCAGTTTCTACCAGAATCTTCCCTTTTACGGGAGTTCGCTTCTTCTGATTTTTACTCTTCAAGCAAAGGGCGCTCTACGATAACTGGGTCCACGCTGGCTTCGCCTGTTGTAATCTTTACAACATCTTTATCAATGAGCGAGAGTGATTTATATGCTGTATTGTAGTGGTTTACGGTCGTACCTAGCGATGAGCCAAGTTTGTTCATGTAGGTATCGAAGGCCGTAATATGCTGCCCAAGTTTAGCTACACGCGCTTGGATTTCGGCAGTATCTTTTTCTATCTCGAGACTACGAAGCCCTTGTAAAATTGTCTGCAGATAGGCCATAAAGCTAGTCGGACTAACGATGATTACTTTTTTGTCGCGATATGCATACTCTATTAGATCACGCTCGGTTCCAGTAGTTCCAACTTTATTAATAAGCAAATCATAATAAAGACTTTCGGACGGAATAAACATGAAGGCGAATTCCATAGTTTTTTCGTGCGGACGGATATACTTTGAAGTCTCGTCGATGCGCCCTTTCAGATCATCGCGGACCTTTTTCGCGAAAGCCGCGCGCTCAGCTTTATCCTTTGCCGCCACCATGCGGTTGTAATTTTCGAGCGAAAACTTGGAATCAATTGGCAGAATTTTACCCTTGTCGAGAAACACAACCGCATCGACAATTTCACCATCTTTAAACTTATATTGAAGAGAGTATGATCCGACTGGCAAAACATTACCGAGCACAGTATCGAGATAGTATTCGCCAAAAACGCCACGTTGCTTAGGGTTCTGTAAAACGGACTGAAGAGTCTTAAGCTCGTCAGCAACCGATTCGACGTGCTTGTTGGTTTCATTAATCGTGGCAAGTCTGGCAGATATTTCCGCAATAGCACGCTTACTGTCGCGCATCTGGCGTCCAGATTCAGTGAGCTGATGCGAAACCGATTCTTGAATACGCGAGTTGTTAAAGTCGATTTTGCGATTGACCGCTTCGTTCATCTGGTCGATTTTATCTTGCGTGCGTTTGTTTTCTTTGTCGATTTTGTCATCAAGCACACGCGAAAGGGTGTTCAACTTACTTGTCAAAATTATAATTGTTGTCAAAAATACAACAATCAATATTACAACCAAAACGATAGCCAAAATATCCATAAGCAATATTATACAATAAAAAATACCCCAACGCGAGCTGGGGTATTTTTGGCTAGCTTAATTGATTATTTATCTACAACTTCGCCCTCGACGGTGTCGCCATCTTTTTTATCACCGTCAGATTTCTTATCATCTTCGGAAGCCTGCTGATACATCTTTGCGCCAATTGGCATGATGGCGTCATTGAGAGCTTTCGTAGCCTCTTCGAGTTTATCTTTGTCATCAGCATTCTTCTCGAGAGCTTCTTTAGCCTCAGATACAGCTTTCTTGATAGTCTCCTTATCTTCGTCGGAGATTTTGTCTTTATACTCGTCTGGCATCTTTTCGGCTTGATAAATAGTATTCTCGAGATGATTCCTAGCTTCAATGGCCTCTTTCTTTTTCTTGTCGTCGGCGGCGTGAGCTTCGGCATCGCGCTGAGCTTTTTCGATATCTTCTTTGCTCATATTGCCAGAATTCTGAATAGTAATACTCTGCTCTTTGCCGGTGCCTTTATCTTTTGCGGTAACATTCAAGATACCATTCGCATCGAGATTGAAGGTTACTTCAATCTGCGGAATACCACGCGGGGCTGGAGCAATACCATCCAAGATGAAGCGACCAAGTGACTTGTTGTCGTTGGCGAATTCGCGTTCGCCCTGAAGGACGTTAATCTCCACCTGTGGCTGATTATCTGAAGCGGTGCTAAAGACCTGCGATGCACTGGTTGGAATGGTCGTGTTGCGATCAATCAATGGAGTACGGACGCCGCCCATAGTCTCAATACCAAGAGTGAGCGGAGTAACGTCGAGCAATAGCACGTCTTTGACGTCGCCAGCAAGAACACCACCTTGAATAGCTGCACCAACCGCCACGACTTCGTCTGGGTTTACACCCTGCATTGGGTCTTTACCGAAGAGCTTTTTAGCACGCTCGACAACGGCTGGCATACGAGTCATACCGCCAACCATAACAACATCAGCAATGTCGCTAGTTTTTAGATTAGCATCATCAAGAGCTTTCTTGACTGGACCATCTAGACGATCGAGAAGTGGCGCAACGAGCTCTTCGAGCTTGGCGCGGGTTAATGTCAATTCGAGATGTTTTGGGCCATCCGCATCGGCTGTAATATATGGAAGGTTAATGTCGGTTTCAGTAGCGCTAGAAAGCTCTTTCTTAGCCTTCTCTGCCTCATCCTTAATGCGCTGCATGGCCGCCGCATCTTTGCGAAGATCAATACTATTCTCCTTCTCAAACTCAGAAAGAATATAGTCGACAATCTTGTTATCAAAGTCTTCACCGCCGAGGTGAGTGTCGCCGTTGGTAGCCTTAACTTCGAGAACGCCATCGCCAAGTTCAAGAACGGAAACATCGAAAGTACCACCACCAAGGTCGAAAACAACAATCTTTTCGTCCGCTTTTTTGTCGATACCGTACGCTAAGGCGGCGGCGGTTGGCTCTGGGACAATACGTTTCACTTCGAGGCCGGCAATTTTGCCAGCGTCTTTGGTTGCCTGACGCTGAGAATCATCAAAGTAGGCTGGAACAGTAATGACGGCTTCGGTGACTTTTTCACCCAAGAAAGCCTCCGCATCGGCCTTAATCTTTGAAAGAATCATGGCAGAGATTTCTTCCGGAGTCATTTCTTTGTCGCCAAGTTTAACGGCCACACCGGCGCCCTTGCTGACGATTTTGTATGGGAGAATACCAATATCATCTTTAACTTCTTTATCGCTGAACTTGCGGCCGATTAGACGCTTAATGCCATAAATGGTGTTTTCCGGGTTAGTCACGCGCTGACGTTGCGCGACCTTACCGACTAGGCGGTCGCCTTTCTTTGTGACGGCGACTACGGACGGCGTAGTGCGATCACCTTCGCTATTTGTAATAACCTCCGGTTTGCCGGCTACCATATAGGCAAATGCCGAGTTGGTCGTACCGAGGTCGATGCCGATAATTTTACTCATTTGGGTTTTATCCTCCTTGAATTATAAACGATATTATGTTTTAGCACTCGCACCCAGTGAGTGCTAATTTGTTATCATTGTAGCGCGTTGGCACTCTAGTGTCAAGTCTGCTAAACAGAGGTGAAACATAAAAAACTATAATTCTTCGAGATATTCTACGAAGTTTGGAATAGTGAGAAGATACCCACCTAGCCCAGCACCAATCGTGGCGCAAATCAAATCAAACATCGTATCGTCAACGCCAACTGAAATTAGTTGTTGCATGCTCTGTCCCAAAAGCTTGTCGCAGCCAAACTCGAAGAATTCCCAAAGAACGGCGATTGCTATCGAGAAGAACATGATAAACATTGCCTTGAAAAGCTTAGGGCTTTTATTTACCTTGAAGTAAACGAGAGCATAGTGTCCGACTAGGGCAGAAAAGACTCCCGAACAAAAATGTACTGTTTTGTCGAAATACGGGACGGTCTTATATAAATCCATACATATGCCCATGTCTAATGCTACAAAGATAAAAGCATAATATAGAAGTTCTATTCGAAAGGCAAATTTACACTTGAACACTTTCTCGACTATATTGGGAATAAACGGCAAGACGAGGCCTGCCAAGAAGCCACCATATTTACTATAGCTAGGGTCAACAAGACAGCGGATGCCAGTAAGAATCGCATAGACAAGCAGACAAAGCTTAATGGCAATTAAAAAACCACGACGAAGTTTCTTCATTTATGCACATATTTTAGCATATTTACTGGCGTGTTAAGATAAGTATATATGCTTACTTCTGCTAGCCTGCAGCTGATCGCTATTGTTACTATGTTTATTGACCACTTGGGCGTATATATTTTTCATAGCCCAATTTGGATGCGTGCGATTGGTCGCCTCGCAATGCCGTTGTATTGTTTTATGCTATCGGAAGGTTTTTTGCATACCAAAGGTAAACAACGAACTCGTTATTTTGGTAGATTGTTGGCTTTTGCTTTTATTTCACAATTACCTTTCGATTTGGCCCACTATGCCGCATCGGGTGGGCAGCTATCGGGGCTACCACTTCATCTATCCGCCGGACTGATGGAATATAAGCTATATCTCAATGTAATTTTTACCCTACTCTTCGGTTTCATAGCTATGTCGGCTATAGAATATGGTGGCTGGACGGCGATTTATTTGTCAATTTTATTGCTCTTCGCCGAAATACTAGGTATGGATTATGGGGTGTATGGAGTATTGTTAGTAATAAACTTCTACTTATGTTCGAGATTCTTGAAGGGCGAAAAATTGAAGATTGGGCGGATGTTCGGCTATATGTTTAGCTTATTTGTGCCTATGACCCTCATGGTCATAATCGAGAATAAACCGATGCAATTATTCTCGTTGCTCGCAATTTTTCCAATCTTAATGTATGGCGGCAAGTTGGGACATCGTTTGCCGAAATGGTTTGGCTATATTTTCTATCCAGCGCATTTGATGGCGATCGCCATAATATGTTTTTTACTTCCGACGTAAGACTGCTAAGCTTGCGCGCAAACTAAAGTCGTATTCTTCTGAATGATTATCGAGAAATTCACCTACGGCTTTGGTTACGCCTGGTAATTCCGCATTGCGATAATCATGGACAACAATAACCCCACCGCTCACCATGCGCGGTGCAACCTTTTCAAAACTAGTTTTAATTGACCGATAGAAGTCACCGTCAAGTAATGCGAATGAAATTTGACTAGGTAAATCAGAATCGTCGAGCTGATCGAACCACTTTTTCACAATAACTGGGTCGGGAAGGCTCAACTTTTTAAATTTATGCGCAACAGTTTCTGGTGACACCTTTAATTCACCAGCTTTAAAACGCCAGCCTGCCGCCGATTGATCTTCGGGAGCTTTTTCGGGCAATCCCTCGAAGGAGTCGTAAAGGTAGAGCCATTTATCTGGTGTATTTTTTAAAGCCTCCGCTAGTAATACCGACGTATCGCCAGCATAGCAGCCGAATTCTACAACGTCGCCGGGGATGACCATAGTCTTATCTAGCTCCTGCAAAATAATGTCGGTTTCTCGGTTTGGAATTTGAAGATCTTTCATGCTAGTTAATAAAGTGGATATCCTTCATAAGTTTGCCGAAAGCTTCCTGAAACTCTTCGACAGTACCAGAATTATCAATGTAATAGTCAGCGATAGCGATTGGCCCGCCTTTTTCGAGGTTTTCAATCTCGGCGCGGTCACGCTCGGCGACAGCTTGCGCGTCGAATGGGCGATCTGGGCGCTCGGCAACGCGCTTGCGACGTAGAGCTTTTGGCGTAACAATAGCGACGACCGTCATTTCGGTTGGCCATTCTTTGCGTAGAATCTTATATTCCGTCCAGCTATAAAGACCGTCAAGTACGATATGCTTTTGACCAGCCTCAATCAGTTTTTTAGCCTCCCGAATAGCACGCAAGACTACGAAATCCTTGCCTTCTTTTTGGCGGATTTCCTCGCGGAATTTCTTCTCACTCTCGCCATCTTCCGTGCGTGGGATGCCCGCCTCCTCCATGGCCTTATAGATAATTCCGCCAAAGTAGACTTTTGGAACGCCGCGTTCGGTTAGATACTCAATCGCCGTTGATTTACCGCTGCCGCACATCCCAACTACGGCAACAATCTTAATGTCTTTGCTATCTTTGTCCATATTAAAATTATACTACATCGATATTTGCGCTCCCTGTTGAGCGGTTCTGCCGTATGCTTTTGCAAAGTTTAACGCAATGTCCGAATATTTAAGACTTAAAGCGACCGAAGACAATAGATTGGAGGTTACAAAAAAAGAAGCGCCACCCCTGATGATAAATCGTTTTTTGAGTCCGAATTTTCTGGACATTATCGTATTATTCAAACAAGGCTCAATAATATAAAGAGGCTAAATAGCGCCGAGTACACGCGACCAGAGTTCATCAACAACGGATTTATTCATATTGCCAACGGCGGCGAGGCCAGAGATGCCAGATTGCATAAATTCACGAGCGAGACTTACGATAGTGCCCTTATCAATAGCATCAATCATCTTCGGCGCCTCACTAAGCGGTTCGTAAGTATTAGTAGTAATATACTCGCGCATATAATAGCTGCTAATTTGGTCAGCAGTCTGAGCGAGCATCTGATGGCGACCAAGAGCATAAGTTTTGGCGGCGTTGATATCCTCTTCGCTAATGTCACCATTGATAACTCGCGCCAACTCTACAGCTATCAAGTCAAACAGCTCCGCAGCATTCTCGTGATTTACTTCGCCGTCAAAGTCCCAAGTGCTACTCCACTTATCGCTTTCAGTATTCGAGCCGATGCCATAGACAATGCCACGTTTGCGAGCGGCGCCAAATATCTTACTACTCATGGTGCCGTTTAGGATATGATTGAGACAACTCATAGCGTATTGCTCTTTTGGCTCGAGCGGACGCTGAATGATGAAAGAAAAGCCGAAACACACATTGGCGGCATCCTTGCGGCGAATTAATACTGGACTCGTTCCAACAAACGCGCTAATTGGCACTTCAAACTTTTCGCCAGGCTTCAAGTCCCAGGTTTCGAGCATATTAATAATCTTGCGTTTGCGGCCACGCAGGCTACCACAAATAATAAATTGCATATTTGAAGCAGTATGTGTGCGGCGATGGTGTTCGCGCACATCCTTGAGCTCGATATTATTGATAGTCTTTAGGCGTTCGGAGTAAGTCAGCACTTGTTCACCAAGAGCCTGCTGCAATTTTGGCCAGATTAGACGAGCGTAGTCATTCTGATATCCTGTCAGCTCAGAGCGCACATTTCCTTTTTCGCTACTGAGCTCTTCTTCATTAAATTTAGGCTTAGCGATTGCTAGTTCTTGCAAACGTAAGATGCGATCCCATTCAAAATCTGCACATTCCGCCTCATAGGCGATGAAATTGTCCGAAGTCCAGGCATTATGATATGCGCCGTTTTTTGTGAACTCGGATTCATAAGCCTGCTCGTCTTTAAATTCAGCATTGCGACCAAAAGCCATGTGCTCCATCAGGTGAGCCACTTCGTAAATATCCTGTCTCTTTACGAATTTATTGCCGGCGCGAAAAACAACCTTCAGATTAATCACCTCTGAACTAGGGGCATCTATAAGTAGACCGCGTGCGCCATTTTTCAGACGCACTTCTTCAATGGAGTGTTTCATACGTTTCTTTAGTAGTGACTGCTTATACTTGACTTTCACGCAATAATATGATAATATAATAGTATCGCTGAGAACGCGGCCTGATTTGGTCGCGTTCTTTTTTGCATTTTAGTTAACGACGGCCTTTTTTCTTATTCTGGCGAGATTTCTTCTTGCTCTTTCGTGCTTGATTACGCTTCGCATTGCGATTTGTATTCTTTCCAGTAGTGGCCGCACGACGTTCGGCGGGCTTGCTGACGCCATGTTCATCCTTCGTGAATTCATCGTCAAGATTCTTTTCGCCGGCAGAGATCTCATTTACGCCCTTTTCCGTAGCGGAATCGGCCATCTTGGTGAGCTCGGTTTCATATTTATCGTCGGAAACTTCGGCGACATCTTGCGGCCTGATTGAGAGGAGAATATGCATTACCTCTTCACGCAAAGCGCGTTGGAGACCGTCAAAGAGCTTCTGGGATTCCGAGCGATATTCTACGAGCGGATCACGTTGACCAACGGAACGCCAGTGAATGCCCTCGCGGAGATGCTGCATGTTTTCAAGGTGTTGCATCCAGAGGGTATCGAGGACATTAAGATAGACCTCGCGTTCAATCTTATGCATGGTTTCTTCGCCAAACTCAAGCTCTTTATCATGATACATTTCTTCAACTGCCGCTAGAGCTAGACGATTGCGATCTTTCTCTTTGCGCATGAGGCCAATTGTATCAATTAAATCGTCGTCTAAATCAAAGACGCGTTTGAAGTTTTCGGCAAACTTCTTGTTTACGCGAGAGCTAAATTGGACCAATTCGGCAATTTCTTCTTTATAGAGGCGCGTAATCTCTGGATGGATATTATCACCATCGAGAATCTTGCGGCGCATCGTGTAGACCACTTTGCGGTGACGGTTAATGACGTTATCGTACTGAACAACGTTTTTGCGCGAGTCGAAGTTGAAACCCTCTACGCGCTTCTGAGCCTGTTCGAGCGTTTTACTAATAGTACGGTTGCGAATCGGCATGTCGTCATCAATACCAAGACGCTGCATAAGCATAGCGATGCGGTCGCCCTGGAAGATGCGCATAAGGTCATCCTCGCAAGAAACGAAGAATTGCGTAGTGCCAGGATCGCCCTGACGACCACCACGGCCACGGAGCTGATTGTCAACGCGGCGAGAATCGTGACGAGCGGTGCCAATCACAACGAGGCCACCAAGATCGGCGACGCCTGGAGCGAGCTTAATATCCGTACCACGACCAGCCATGTTGGTTGCAAGAGTGACGGCACCTTTTTCGCCAGCCTTAGCGATAATCGCCGCCTCGCGCTCATTATTCTTAGCGTTTAAAATCTCAAACGGAATGCCTTGTTGCTCAAGATATGAGGCGATCATTTCGTTGTTTTCGATAGAATCGGAGCCAATTAGTACTGGTTGGCCTTTTTCGTGGTACTTTTTAACCTCGTTCGCAATTGCCTTTAACTTGGCAGCCGTAGTGCGATAGATGAGGTCGTCTTTATCGACACGAACAATAGGCTTATTCGGTGGAATCTGAATAACATCAAGGGCGTAGATTTGCTGGAATTCTTCGGCCTCAGTGAAGGCAGTACCAGTCATACCGGAAAGTTTGCGATAGAGGCGGAAGAAGTTTTGGAAGGAGATTGTGGCAAGAGTGGTAGATTCTTGGCGAACAAGTACACCTTCTTTTGCCTCGATAGCCTGATGGAGACCTTCGTTGTAGCGACGACCCTGCATGAGACGGCCAGTATGTTCGTCAACGATGATAACTTCGCCAGAGTTGGTTACGACATAATCCTTATCGCGATGGAAAAGAGTTTCGGCACGAAGAGCCTGCTCAAGATGATAAACGATGCGCGTATTATCGGTCGAATAGAGAGTATCAACACCGAGAATCTTCTGAACTTTTTCAACACCTTCATCGGTTAGAGCAACCGTACGGCGCTTTTCGTCCACGACATAATCTTCATTAGCAAGCTGTGCGCAGACTTTAGCAAACTGATAGTAACTCTCTGGGTTATCTGCGGCTGGCGCGGAGATAATCAACGGCGTGCGGGCCTCATCAATCAAGATAGAGTCTACCTCATCAACGATAGCGAAGTTAAGCTCGCGCTGGCGAAGATAATTTGCATCCTTGACCATGTTGTCGCGAAGATAATCGAAGCCGAATTCATTGTTCGTGCCGTAGGTAATATCACAATTATAAGCCTCTTTGCGTGTACATGGCTTAAGATGGCGCATGCGCTCGTCGTCATGTTCCTCATTAGTGTAATCTGGGTCATAGCAGAAGCTAGCTTCGTTAATAATTACACCGACGGAAAGGCCAAGCCAATTATAGAGCTCGCCCATCCAGCCAGCATCGCGCTGAGCGAGATAATCGTTTACGGTGACGACATGTACGCCGCGGCCAGTTAAAGCATTAAGATAAGCCGGAAGAGTTGCCACGAGAGTTTTGCCTTCACCAGTTTTCATCTCGGCAACATTGCCTTCGTGTAGAACAATACCACCAATGAGCTGCACGTCGAATGGGCGCAACTTTAGGACGCGATCACTAGCTTCGCGAACTAGAGCGAAAGCATCTGGCAAAATAGCATCAAGAGCTTTGGCGTCGTCCTGAACAGGTTTTGTTTTGGTCTTCTTCGCGCTTTTCTTGCTTCCCTTTTTGCCTTTTTCAGCCTTGAGTTTTTCTAGCGCAAGCTTGGCTTGCTCTTGCTTTGTGAGTTTTGCGAGGCGTTTTTTGAGCTTCTCGGTCTGCTCCTTAAGCTCGTCATCGGACATTTCGGAGTATTTTGCGCCAAGTTTATTAATTTCCTCGACGCGACGGCCTAAACGACGGAGAGTGCGTTTTTGCGCATCGCCGAAAATGTGCTGCAAAAACTTAGTCATACCGGATTTATCGGCAAGTTTGTCGGTTGGCTTCTTTTCTTTTGGGGCTTTTTTGGCCTTTTTAGTCTTTTTGATTTTTTCGGTAATTACGGCCTCTTCGGCATCGATATCCACCCTTTTCTGCTTCTCTTCTGACCTCTTCTCTTTCATCGTTCCAGTATATCACGCAGCTTACTTCTTCAAGAAGCGCTTGAGAAATCCTTTCTTATCGTAATTAGTTTTCTCGGTTTTAAAGCGACGAATCTGGCCAGTTAGCTTTGCTTCCAGAATGTCAACGCCGGCAAATACATTTGATGCTTCATCCTTAGCGTTGAGAACTTTGCCGCCAGGAATATCCAATGTAGCAGAAATCTCATACTTATTGCCATGGTCGCGATTAACTTGAGTGACCACAACTTTTGCAACCAAATCTTTGCGGTTTTGGCGCGGAAGATAACGATCGAGCTTACCAATACGTTTCTGAACGTATTTCTGCAGGCTCTCTTCGACGTCATAATTTGAGCCACTTATGTCAATATTTTCGATCATTTTATAAGATCTCCTTTCCATTCAAATATTTACGCAGAACTTCAGGAACACGAATGGTCATGTCCTCGTTCTGGTTATTTTCGATGATAGCAATCATGATGCGGCCTAGCGCAAAGGCGGTAGCGTCATTGGTATGAACCAACTCTACTTCGCCATCCTCACGACGAACGCGCGTATTGAGGCGGCGCGATTGATAATCAGTCATATAGTCCGCCGTATGCGTTTCGCGATACTTGTTTTGGCCTGGAAGCCATACTTCCATATCGATACCACGAGCGTCGGGCTTACCAATATCGTAAGTACATTTGCGGATTACGCGATAAGGAAGCATCAGCTGTTCGAGCAACCAACGCTGAATAGCAACAAATAGTTCATGCTCCTTGCGACTAGTTTCCTTTGTCGAGAAGCTCTCCATCTCTAATTTATCGAATTGGTGCATGCGAATGATGCCTTCCATGTCTTTACCATAGGTGCCAGCCTCCTGACGGAAAGAAGTTGCGTAACCCAAGTAGCGTGCCGGAAGCTCCGCTTCGCTAAAGATTTCGCCAGCATGCATGCTTCCTAGGACATGTTCAGCGCTCCCCTGGAGCCATAGTTCTTCTCCCTCAATTTTGTAGCGATCTTCGCTCGGCTCAAGACGATCCATAGCATCATACATCTCGGTGCGAAGCATAAGTGGTGGAAGCACGAGCGTAAATGGCTTAGTGGATATACCGTCGAGGCCGTTCTTTTCGATTATTTCTTTAATAACACGCTCGTCGGACAAGCTGTCCATAACAAAGTTGACAATCGCCATCTGTAGCCTGACCATTTCGCCTTTTATATAAGCAAAGCGAGCGCCAGTAACTTTAGAGGCGCGCTCTTTGTCAATCCAGTCGCGCTCTTGGCCAATCTCATAGTGGTTCTTTGGCGTGAAGTTAAAATCGCGCGGTTTGCCAACAACTTCAGCAACTTGGTTTTCATCTTCAGATAAACCAATCGGAACATCGTCCTCTGGGACATTCGGTACAGTCTTAAGTTTTGAAACGTATTCTTTCTCGACTTCAGAAAGCTTAGGTTCGAGCTCGGAAAGCTCCTTCTTTAGCTTTTTGCCCTGCTCAATTAGAGTCTTGTCGGGCTTACCGTTTTTCATCTTCGCAGAGATTTGATTGCGTTCTTGGCGCAAGTTGTCAATTTTCTGCGATAGACTCTTGCGCTCGTCATCGAGGTCGAGAATTTCAGCAAGATCAATTTCGTATCCCTTGTTCTTGATTGCATCCTCTACCTTTTGGCGATTCGCACGGATGTAATTAATATCTAACATATAACTCTATCATAACATCTTATCCCTGTTGTGACTAGTAAAGAATGCGGTAAAATAAAGGTATGGATAAGAAACTTAGAGATTACATAAAAGAGATAGAAAAAGCAAGCAAGAATCCCAGTGCGGAACTGATTGAATACCACAAAACAATGACGGCGCAGTTTCAGCATGAACGTTTTATCCATCTAATCGTGACGATGTTTTTTGCGTTGTATATGTTTTTATCTTTTGCGATGTTTTTATTTACGGCAATATATCTAACTGGTAACTACGGCGCAATTATTTCGTCTTGCCTCGGCATTGTGACATTAATTCTAGTTATCGTTACCTTATTCTATATACGACACTACTATCAGCTAGAAAATGGCACACAAAAATTAGAAGAAATTACAAAGAAGTTATATAAATTATAAAAACTATTTCTTGTTCGTATATAGTATCTTGCCATCTAGACTAAACACATATACGATACGCTTATTGACGTCGTAGTTTTCGTTATAGGTGATCATAAAGCAAGTATCCGTAAGTACATCTGTAAAGCGTACGGGAGGGATTTTAGCTATAGTCTTTTCTTTATACGTTATCAGTCGCTCTTTAAAATAGCCCACTATCCTATAATTCCCGTCTATTGCTTCGCCACCATCTTCGCTTCTAGGGTATGTAGATATTTCAATTGACGTTTTTGCCTTGTCTTTGAGTGCGGTTGCGGAGTAATAGTAGTAATTACCATTATCCTTTTTCGCCAGAAGCATCGCATCGCCGGAATAGCCGTAGCGCCTAAAGCCCAAGGCGGCATAATAGCGCTCATTTCCTATCTCATTACACTCATCGTCTATTAGCGCCATACTATTTTCCTCCCCAGATTCACGAAGAGAATAGACATCAGCTGCACTAATTCCATTTCCATAAGTGACTAGGGAAAGATTACCTCCGCCGCCTAGATCTCCCGCCGATAGCCACTCGATTTTGACTGTTCTACCTCCACTGGGATTAGAGCTAACCTTAGGAGTATTAGCACTATAGCCATCCTTAAGTGTGCATATTTTATTTCCATTACGATCATAAAAAGACAAGTCTACGGACGCGCTATCGTCGCCGGCTGGCCCCAAAGTTAACCTCTGCACTGTATATCTGCCAGCAAAATTATTTAAGACTACATATTTCACTACACCGTTTGCATCGTTGCGAGATTTAAAGCTAGTTTTCTTTTTGCCATCAACATAGAGCGCATAATTGCCGCCGTTCTCTTTCACGACATAATCGACAGAAGTTAGAGGAAATATATTTGAACCGGTAGCTAGCGAATCTAGACTTATTAAGTAATCCGTTATTATTCCCTGACTATTAATAAAATGTTGATATTGTTCAACGGACTTTACGTCGCCACTGCTATAAGGCGTAACGATTACATTCTCATATAAACATGCGAGATATCCACCATCGCCGCCACTATAACTAGTCTCGTAAACTATATTAGTGCACCTACTATTGTCGTATTCATTCAAATTACCATTAATAATGGCGGCATTATGACGCTCGTCGTGCAAAACCTCATACATAATCCCGTATTTCATATCGTTCCCTTCGGATCTATAAACTTTTCCAGGTTTTGTCGATAAGACTATCACTGATCTATCTTTGGATGAGTCGATAATGAGGTATTTCTTTGCGACATTCCGTTCGATGTGTTGTACTTCCTTGCCCGCATCATCATAAATATAGATTCCGCCGCTATAAATGACCGCCGTAGTGCTTTCGGTATTAATTAAGTTTGTGCTAGATATCGTAGGCTTATCGTCGCTTTCAAATCCGACAAGCCTTTCTCCTCTAGGGCTATAGATGGAGTATTTTTTGTCGCCCTCTGGGAAAATTGTCAAAGCGGCACGCGTTGATACTTCAATCTCGCCATAATCTTTAAATTCATCTCCATATTCCCTAATGACGCGCCCTTGCCCATCAATTAATTGATTGCGATTATCTTTAGTAGCACCATACAGACCGCCATACTCGACAATGTTGTCATACTCACCAAAATCAACGATTATATTCCCCGCTTCGTCAATAATGCCGTACTCACCATTCTTTTTAACCAAAGCATATCCGTCGAGAAAAGCTGTGGCGTAGCTATATTCATAATCGCCCATTTTCCCATCATAAACTAATGCGTATTTTGTCTTATTCGCATCGAAAGGCGCAAACACCGCTTTAGTATTAAAGAATGATCCACTTTTACCATTCGAGCCAGGCCCATAATCCTTATAATTGGCGATCACACTAATAGCTATCGCTAAACAAGCAATCCCCGCCACGGCCACTGCACCGATAATGATAAACTTTTTGGGAATCTTGAGATGTTTCTTGTCTTTTAGGCTCGCTTCAACTGACGAATCTTGCGCGTCTGATTCTTTTTTGTCTGTTTTTTCCGCCACGGGGATTTCTGACGATTGACTATTTGATTCAATTGGCGCGGGCGGATTAGCTGAATTTGTGTCATTTTGAGAAATATCGTCAGCTACATCACCAAGCGTCCCACCCACGGGCGCATAAGGGGATTTGATTGGGGACGGCTCTGGCAGCGGCACAGAGCTGAAATCTGGCTTAGTATTTAAGCCTGAGCTATTTGGATCATCTGGAGACATTCTAAATTCCTAATTATGCTTACGTTTAATTATAGCAGATTGCTAGTTTTTGGGAATTAAGAGCATAGCTTCTTTGATACTTTACTTCTAGGGTTTTATCTGATATAATTGGCGGTAATTATGAAAAAATCAATTCAACCTAAAGACTACCGTTTTGTGGTGTTCGCCGATGAGCAAGCAGGTTTTTCGTTTTTGACTCGCTCAACCGCAAAGTCGGAAGAAACCATCAAGTGGGAGGATGGCAACGAGTATCCGCTCGTGAAGATGCAAATTTCTAGCGCATCGCACCCATTCTTCACCGGCGAAGAGAAGATTATCGATACCGAAGGTCGCGTTGATCGCTTCAAAGCTCGCGCTAAGAAAGCTGCCGCTATGAAGGCGCAACTTGGCAACAAGGTTGCAAAAGCCAAAAAGGAAGCCGAGAAAAAGGCTGCCAAGGCTGACAAATAATTCTGAAACTTGGAGGTTTAAATGGCACGAAAAATAAAGCGCAAAGTTCCGACAGCTAAGCTTAATCGCAATAATAATCATAAGCATAGCGAAAAACGCAAACACTATAGCCTGAAAGACGGACGTTAAAAAATATCCCCAAAGAGGGGATATTTTTTATTATTCTCCAAAAGTAACGCTCTTTAGTTGCTCTGGAATTACAATATTATTAACTTTGTTCTCTTCTATGACTTTACGAACATTCGCATTGGTTGGCGAGATGCCCGCTTTCTGCATCTTTCGAGCGATTTCGCGACCTAGGAAGGACTCCTCTTCAGAAAACACGCAACCGCAATACTTTTGCATATATAGGCCAATACGACGAGCCTCTTCCTGCCCTTCTTTCCAACCTTCACGAAAATCATGATAGTAAAAATCAATACCATATTCGGCAGAGAGATTGCTCATTAATTCTTTAATAAAATCATGCTTCTGATAAATGCTATATAGCAAAGTGGTCGTAATTGTATCGAAGCCATTATCCTTCGCATATTCAAAAGCTTGACGGAGGCGCTTTGGATAGCAATAGTCTTGGCAACGCGTAGATAACTTGTCGTAAGTATTGCAGACAAACTCGTCGAGGCCATAAGCATCGTCTTCTAGGAGGTTAACCTTAATAAGCTTAGCATATTCGCGCAAACAATCGCGGCGCGCTTTATATTCTTGATATGGATGAATATTGGGATTATACCAATAAAGCGTCGGTTCTATATCGTTGGCGCGTAAAGTTTTTATACAATAAACGCTACAAGGCGCACAGCATGTATGGAGTAATAATTTCATCGATGTAATTATACTATAAATGCATTTAGTACTTGCATTTTTATTATCACTTGCGTATAATCATTCTATCACTCGTTTCACTTTAGGGGTGATGAACTTTATGATTTTTTCTAAAGGAGGTGCGGTCCGATGTTTTAAGTAGCTGGACTCTTGTTTTTATGAGTCTGAAATCGATTTTTTAGTCTAGGATTTGTGTTACCCGCGGTAGATGCGGGCGCTCTGAAAAAAACTGAATATAGCCTTTGTAAGGAGGTAAAAGCCTATGAGCAAGAATCGTGCAGCACCCACCACATTCGCAAGCGGAATGATGAAAAAGACAAGGATCGCGGCAGAGGGGACAACCATCAAGTAACGCTCAGAGATCAGGAGTGCCAGTATGGTATAAGCCCCAAAAAAGAAAAAATCAGATACGCCCAAGTGCCCCCGATAGGGCCAAGTGGCAACAAACCAGTGGTCCGGCAGTGCAACTGTGCCGGACCTTTTTTATTGTCAATATTTTTTTGAAACTGAATACATTTATTAATTAATCGTATATATTATAATGAGTGAATAAATCGGGGCTTAGCGCAGTGGTAGCGCGCACGCCTGGGGGGCGTGAGGTCGCCAGTTCGATCCTGGTAGCCCCGACCATTTTTGTGCATAAAAATTATAGAAATTACGCAAAACGCTAATGCATGATAAGATATATATAAATTGAAGGTGGCAAAAATGAACAATGATCACAACATTTCCGACGAAGAGCTGAAAAAGAGCGAAGATATTCTAAAAAAAATTGAGAGTTATTACAAGAAGCGTATAGTTGGACAAAATAATCTGGGGCGCGCACTTTTAATATCGCTGATGGCAAATGGGCACATTCTCTTAGAGTCGGTACCAGGCCTAGCTAAAACTACTTCGGCAAAAGTGTTAACCGAAGCAGTGGCTGGAAAGTTTTCGCGCATACAGTGTACTCCGGACCTTCTGCCAAGCGACATTGTTGGAACGCAGGTTTTTAATTACGCAGAAAACGCTTTTAAGACCAAAATTGGCCCAATTCATGCGAACTTTGTACTGCTTGACGAGATTAACCGCTCTAGCGCAAAGACACAATCTGCAACACTGGAGGCGATGCAGGAGAGACAGATTACGATAGATAACAAGGTTTACCCAATGCCAGAAGTTTTTATCGTCATAGCAACACAAAACCCAATCGAACAAGAAGGAACTTATCTTTTGGCTGAGGCGCAGCTCGATCGCTTCTTGATGAAAGAAAAATTAGATTACCCAACACCAGAAGAAGAAGTCGAAATTCTTGAACGGATTGAGAATAAAGTATTTGATGACGATTCACCGATATTAGATCTCGATAGTGTTGTTTTTCTACAAAAACTATCCGAGAAAGTATACGTCGACAAATCAATAAAAGACTACATTGCCCGTATCATTGCGGCTACACGCAAGCCGAAAGATTTTATTAAAGCCGAGCTTGCGGACTATATAAACCTAGGGTCATCGACGCGTGGAGCGATTTCTTTCATGCAGTGCGCAAAGGCATTAGCATTAATAAAAGGGCGCGGTCATGTGATTCCTGAGGATATTAGCGACTTAAGATATAGCATCCTTAGACATAGAATATCGTTAAACTTCTCTGCTGTTGCTGATGGCGTAACTGTCGAACAAATAATCGATGCTCTCTTCGGAGCCGTCGCGACCCCATGAAACTAAGCTATATCAATCAGATAAAAGCCAATATCTCGATATACTCTAACAAAAAAACCACCAATATTTTAGATGGAACCTACAAGTCCATCTATCGGGGTAAGAGTATGAATTTTGAGAATCTGCGCGAGTACGTCCTGGGCGACGACGTGAAGGACATTGACTGGAAATCATCGGCGCGCAGTGGCAAGATTCTCACAAAGCAATTCATCGCCGAAAAGAAACATAACATACTACTAGTCATGGATACCGGCGCCAAAATGGAGGCAGATTCGGATGCGCTCGAAAGTAAAAAAGAGTTAGCGCTTTTTTCGGCTGGCACCGTAGGCTATCTTGCCATTAAGAATAACGATTACGTTGGGATGCTTTACGCAACCGACAAAAAGATTGAGCTAAAACCTTTTCGCTACAATTTATACAATCTAGAAGACTATCTTGTAGGCTACGAAAAGAACGCCGCAAAAAAAGACACATCGCTAAACGATATTTTGGAATTTGCAAATAAATACGTCGCGAAACGAATGATTATAGTAGTTGTGACCGATCTGGCTGGGATCGACAACCTCAAAGCCAATACTCTTAAAAAGCTCAACCAGCGCCATAATGTGTTGGTGATTAATATTACCGACAATTACATGTTCGGCGCGAACGTCTTCGATGTGGCGGAAAATGAATACGTGCCGGAATTTCTGTTAGGCGACAAGAAAATGAACAAGCTCGAGCACGAATTAAAGAGTGAGATTCTAAATAAGAATCGCAAGAAATTGCGACGTAATTGCGTGAGCATGGTTTCCATCGGCAGAAAAGAAGAGATTAGCTACAAAGTAATCGAGTTACTAGAGGAGCATCGTTATGCAAGTACAAACTGAGCTACGACCGCCTTTCCATTACTCCTCTACTCCTACAATCATTTGCTCGGCAATACTCATATGTGGGCTGATTATATTGTTGCTACTAATGCACAAGAAGCCAATCAAGCAAGTGGTCAAAACCCCAAAGAAGAAGGATCTATCCGAGCTGAAAAAAGAATATCTAGATAAAATTGGAACGCTAAAATCTGACGTCACGTCAAATAAGATTACTAGCCGCAGAGCATACCAAATACTAAGCGGATTAATCCGGGGTTTCATTTTTGAGGCTACGAACATAAGGGTTCAATATTACACCTTGCAACAAATTGAGACTTTGAAGATGGCGAGTCTGACTGAGCTTATTCGCGAGTATTATAACCCAGAGTTTGCGGCTAAATCGAACGGAAATATTGCAAAATCGATTGAAAAGACTGCGGAGGTAATCAAAAAATGGACTTAAGATATCCCCTCGTAATTGTCGGAATTCTTTTATTACTTTTCCCGTACTTTCTTTTCGTACGCAAAAAACGACGAAAATATTCCTCCGGTAGCAAAATCGCGAACACGTTCTTCTTGAAAAATACCGACTATTATAAGCGACGTTTACGTAATTACAAGATATTTCGCAGGCTATTGTTAGCTCTCTTTGTTGTGGCTATCTTTGCTGCGACGGCCTTGATTGCTCGCCCGTACGAAACTATAGTCACCGTAGAAGAAAAATATAATCGCGACATTATTTTGTGCATGGACACATCGGCATCCGTTGACGACCTAAATCTCGAACTAGTAAATAGCCTCAGCAATATAGTCGACAAGCTACATGGTGAGCGTTTTGGCATTAGCATCTTTAACTCCTCCTCCGTAACACTTGTGCCACTTACGGAAGATTACGAATACGCTAAAACTATTTTAGGCAATATTAAAAAATCAATCGAGTATTACGAATCGATGGATTATTCTTCTTTTGATATTGATGAGTACCTCTATATGATTCAATATATCCAAAGCGGCACAATCGAGGGGGCTGCGACGCGCGGCAGCTCATTGATTGGAGATGGATTAGCGTCGTGCACGTTAAACTTCCCAGATATAGACAGTAAAGAGCGGACGCGTATCATTATATTTTCGACCGATAACGATTTGGCCGGTAAGCCGCTATTAACTACTGCTCAAGCTAGCGCAATTGCGAAAAAGAAAGGCATAAAAATATTTGGCATTAGTCCAGAATTAACCTCAAATCAAAATCTTTTGGAGTTTAAGCAGGCGATGAATATTAACGGCGGTAAATTATATACATACTCTAGTGGCACTACGGATAGTATCGTCCAAGATATAGAGCAGACCACAAAAACCAAACTCGAAGAGCGAAGCGAGGCAAAGGAGAGAGATGTGCCATTAATCCCCTATTTAATCCTTCTTCTGGGAGTTAGTGGAATTGTCATATTGGGCAGAAAGGTGGCGAAATGATGCTGGAACCCATTATCCCATTGTGGTCGTTAATCGTAATTGCCGTCTTATTATTTGGCATTTTGACTATTCCGTGCCTCATTGACAAAAAAGATGCAGCAATAAACAAACTAAAGTATTTAGCGCCGAAGATTACGATAATTATTTTGCTTTTAATTATAGGCCTGCGCCCGATGATTCCAGAGAAAGATAGCTCCCAAGTCGAAACTAATGATTTAGATGTACTATTCGTGGTTGATAATACAATTAGCATGATAGCGGAGGATTATAACGGAAACGAGCCGAGATTAAACGCGGTCCAATCTGACATGCAATACATCCTAGAAAAGTTGAACGGAGCGCAGTTCTCTTTAATCACCTTTGCAAACTCGGCTACGATTATTGCGCCGTTTACTTATGACTATAATATGATCGAATCAGCCATCAAAGCCATGGCGCCGCTCCCTAATTCATATGCGCGTGGTTCAAGTCTTAATGTGCCAATGGATTCGATAAATACTATCATGGCATCCGCCGAGAAAAAGGAAGAAGAAAGGACAAGGATTCTAGTCTTCATCAGCGATGGTGAAATTACAGACGACAGCACATTAAAGAGTTACGCCAGCCTAAAAGAACATTTCGACTATGGCCTAGTGCTTGGGTATGGCACCATTAACGGCGGAAAGATGAAATCGAACAATACTTATAGTCTAGATCCGTATATTAAATACTATTCCACCGATTATGGCGCAGATTGGAGCACCTCCGACCATTATGCGATATCTAAAATAGATGAGGCTAATCTCAAGAAGATTGCAGAAGATATTGGCGGTGATTATATACATGCGGAATCACAAAAAGATATAGACCCAGCATTGAAAAAGATCTCCGAACTTACGACCAGTAACACTCGGCCGGACGATAAACCTACGGGAATGGATCTATATTATATATTTGCCGTACCGCTTCTACTGTTATTGTTCTTCGAATTCAATAAACTTTGGCGGAGGAAGGTATGAGTAGGCAGACGGCTAAAAAGATTCTCGCCGCATTCTTGATTATGGTCGGGTTTGTGTTATTAAAATTTGGCGCATCGTTAGCACTAAATGAGGCATTGATAGCTAATATTAACAACGGCAACTATTCTGATAGTCTAGTAAAAATGTTATATGCACTAAATCTAGAAGAGCCTTATATCGTCCATTACAACGATGGGATTCGCCTTTATAAGTTGGCCGAATTCAAAGATTCTCAGGCAAAGTTCGAGGCGGCCTTAAAAAATAACCCGCCAGAAGACCGTATCTGCGACGTGCGCATCAACTTGTCTCTTTCGATGATTAAGCAGATTAAAAAAGGCGACTTGAACGCCAAACTAAAACTGCAAAATGCAAAGGACGTACTTTACGAAGACGATTGCGCAAGTAAAAATGATAATAGCGGAAAGTCCGACAGGGCAGAAAAATTAGAGCAAGAAATCGATGAACTCCAGAAAGAACAAGAAGATCCTTCCGCAGACCCAAATAAAGACCCATCGCAGGATCCCGGTAGCGACCCAGACGACCCGACCGCCAATATAGATATAAAAAATATCGAACAACAACTCAAAGACGGAGAGGTTACCGCCTTAAGAGGAAGGCAGAAGCAGCTAGGCGAATACAAAGAGTGGAGTGGTGGCAGTTACTATTCGGGAAAAACGTGGTAAAAAATATCCCCTGTTTCCAGGGGATGACTTATTTTTCAAGAATGTAGACAAGCCATTTGTTCCCCTGCTTACCGCCATCCTTGGATGAATGTACGATGCGAAAACCCACCTGCTCAATCAGTCTGGATAGATCTGATTCTCGCCAGTAATAAAAAGTGCGCGGTACGCCGATATGATATTCGCCGTCAAAGTCGATTTCCTGAAAATCAACTTCACTTGCCTCACGATTCATAGTGCTCAGGAGACATCGGCCGCCGTTTCTTAGGGTAGAATAGATTTTACCCAGAGCAATTTCGACATCTTTAGGCATGAGATGCTGCAGCACACGCCAACAAAAGACACCATCATAAATGCCTGGCGGATCATCTTTTACAACGTTGAATGCTACTGGCTCAAAACCACGTTTGCGGACGGCATCCACAAATCCTGGCGCATCAATATCGCTGGCGGTAACTATATAGCCGAACTTATCCCGAAGGCGCTGTGCGTCTATGCCAGGACCAGCGCCAATCTCCAGGATGCTCGCCCCACCAGGCAGTGGCTGATATGCCTCCAATATAAACTGCTCAAGCTTCTGATATTTCTCCCCCGAACCATCGCCAACGTGCCTCTCCTCGATCTCTATATACCTTTCAGAGGCCGCAATATACGCATTTACCGTTCTGTCGTTCTCTACGCTCACGCATTATCACCTACCTTTCGTATTCGTCTAGTAAAGAACAATGTAGACTTCATTATAACACCAAGTAATCAGGTACAATAATTTTATGGTAGTAGAAAAATCTGGGACAGAAACTCTATTCTCCGCTTTGGCGCGGTCAAAGTTCCGTTCAAGTTTTCACTTAAAGCCGAAAGATATTAAGTATATAGACCGTATTGGCACAGAAAAGATTAGAAGTCATGCTAACGATTTCGTTCGCGAACGCCTAGCGCCAGCAGAACCCAAGAACGATGGCAAACAAACACCAATGCGCGGACATCCAGTATTCATTGCACAGCACGCTTGCGCATGTTGCTGTAGGGGATGTCTGGAGAAGTGGCATAAAATTCCAAAAGGCCGCGCGTTAACAGAAGAAGAGATTAAATACGTGGTGGGCGTACTGATGAAATGGATAGCTGCGAACTATAATAAGGAAGGACATAAATGAGATTTTCGAAATGAAGATAGAATGGGCAGAAGACTTTAAGATATCTACGCGCATCGAGAATGGCGCGACAATAATCTCGGCAAATAAGGCAGGCCTGCTTTCGCTATCAAAACAATTAGCCACTCTTGCC